>MDTA01158513.1_pt1 | contig 67826 bp, 72 predicted proteins | sample 811151 | NCBI WGS metagenome assembly MDTA01 (sample SAMN05326648, study PRJNA326480) | marine metagenome | isolation source: seawater | place: Indian Ocean: South | collected 2010 | reverse complement strand
GGGCGGCGAAACTCGCCGCCCTGCCTTTTCCTGTGACGGCCATCACAGTCCGCCGGTAAATCTCCCCTTCCCGGCCCCATTTGCGTCATGTTTGAATGGGACCTTCGAACCTTGCCGCGACAGGTTTGGAGAGACCCGTTTCACGTCGCGAAGATCAAAGGGGGAGATACCATGATCAAGCAAATCTTTGCTGCGGGCGCCGCAGCGCTTTTCACCATTACATCCGCTTACGCCGGCCAGCCTTTGAACCAGTGGCTCGGCAATTATGTGAAAAACACCGACGGGCTGCACAGCCTGTCGATCACCAATAGTGGCGGAAATCTGAAAATTTCCGTCAAGGGCGAATGCATGCCAAACCCATGCGACTGGGGCGAAGCGACGGCGACCGCCTATTCCACATCCGCCAGCGCAGACCCCGCCTCCGACACCGACTCCATCATCGCGACCTATAATCAGGGTTTTGCAACGAAGACCGTCGTTCTGGACAGTCGCGCCGGCAACACGTTGCGCGCGCATGTTTATACGCGCTTTACGGACAATAGCGGGCGCAAGGACTATGTCAGCCATGTCTCCATGAAAAAGGCGCCGCTGATTGCGCGCCCGCTGCCGGGCGGCCCGATCATCGCAACGCCGGTCAAGCCGTTTAAAGAAGACTGCGTTTCACTAAATCCCAACACGATTTCCGTCGAACAGAAAAGCGGACGCTGGAAAGTCGTTGACGGGTCGCACTGGCTCCTCGACGCGGGGTCCAACAAGTCGGAAATGGACCGCGCCAAACAAATCATTCAGCATTACGGCTTCACCCAGCATTGCTTTATCGGGCGGCCCGACCCTTCACTGAGCTATTGGCTGAAAAACGGCGCCGCGCCGTCGGGCGGCCTCTCTGGCGAGGACTGCGTCAACATCAATCCAAACGGCCTGTCGATCCAGAATTCGGGAAGCCATTTCACCATCGTCTCCAACGGCAATCACTATGCCTTTACGGCGCCGAGCCAGGCTGAGGCGCAGGAAGTGATCGACGTCATCAAATATTACGCCTTCACGAAGTCCTGCTTCGTCGGACGGCCCGGCCCCTCCATGCGTTACTTACGGAAGTAACGAACGCTACCAAGACCTTTCACGGCAAGACGGAGCGATGCGCCCTCATCGCTCCGTTTTTACTTTTGCGGTTTCTTGTTCGGCGCCCGTTCTTTCCGTCCAGCTCCAGTCGCCAAGCCTCCAGAATTTCCACCCGACGCGCGGCGCATCCTCTGGTACGGGATCGAAGCCCTGCGAGCCGAAGGGGTGACAGCGCGTGACGCGCGAAAAGGTCAGCCAGAAGGCGCGAGCGAATCTGTGTTTGCGGAAAGCGTCGAGACCATATTGAGAGCAGGTCGGCTGATGTCGGCAGCGCACGCCGATGAGATACAGCGCCGGCGAGAGCGTGCGCCGATAGAGCCAGATGAGGCCCAGGACAGCCCGCCCTGCGGGCCCTGATGCAATCCTGTCCGTCACGCCCATCCCATAAAGGATGCTCAGGCCGTTACGAAGCCAAATCGTAGACGGCTTCGTTTTCGCTATCCGGCGACGCCGAGAGCCGCTTGATGATAGTTAAGTTTTCGCGGATCCGATGGCGCAGCTCATTTGCGTCGGCCGCGGTCACATCCTCGCCATGGAAGAAGACCGTCCGCTCCCCGCTATCAAGCTCCAGCAAACGGCGGACAAGGCGATTGGTGCGGTATTTCAGTGAATTCAGAAGAGCTTCCTCGTTCATTGACCTATCCTATCAGTTCCAGAATGTCGCCGCCGGCTTAACTAGAGCGCGATCATGGCTAATGATTGGTTACCGGCCATACAAAAAAACATCGTTTTTGAGCAATAATTTGCGGAATGTATCCCGGCATCGGGAAGCGGCGGTTTTGAGCGCCTGCAATCCGCCCACTTGCAATCCGCCCCAAGGTCGCTAGGGAGGCGGCTTCGATTTCAACAGCCCGGCGGCCCGCTCCCATGTCCCGCATCAAAGCCCGCTTCGACAAGCTCAAGGCCGAAAACCGCGCCGCCTTCATCCCCTTCATCATGGCGGGCGATCCGGACGAAGCCCTTTCGCTTGACCTACTCAAAAAGCTGCCGGGCGCGGGCGCCGACCTCATCGAACTCGGGGTCGCCTTCACCGATCCCATGGCCGACGGACCGGCGATCGCCGCCGCCGGCCTCAGAGCCCTCAAATCCGGGCAGACGCTGCGCAAAACCCTTGAAATGGTTCGCTCATTTCGGGCCGGAGACAATGAGACCCCGATCATTCTCATGGGCTATTACAACCCGTTCTATTCCTACGGGCCGGATCAATTCGTCGCCGACGCCAGGGAAGCCGGGGTCGACGGCCTGATCATCGTCGATCTGCCGCCAGAAGAAGATGCGGAACTGTGCCTCCCGGCGCGGGCCGCAGGCCTCGATTTCATCCGCCTTGCCACACCGACCACTGACGATGAGCGCCTGCCCATGGTGGTCCGCAATATATCAGGCTTTGTCTATTACGTGTCGGTGGCGGGGATCACCGGAAAGGGCGCCGGCGAGACCGAAACTGTCAAAGGTGCCCTGGACCGGCTGCGCGCTGCATCGGGCTTGCCGGCAGCGGTCGGTTTCGGTATCAAAACGGGCGAAAAGGCGCGAGAATTCGCCGCTTTTGCAGACGCCGTAGTGGTAGGCTCTGCTCTGGTGGACGAATTCGCCAAAACCCTTGAAGCAAGTCCCGGCGATGCCGATAATGCCGTTAACGCAGTTTTGAGGCTGGCGCAGGATATATCGGGGGCGATCCGCGCCGCGCGCTCTTGAGAGCGCAACGGGCCCCAAAACGTGCAGATGTATTAAGGCAATTAGAAAGCGCTGTCGGATATGAGCTGGCTCTCCAACATCCCTCCGGGCATCAAAAACATTTTCAAGCCCAAGGACGACAATTCCGACGCCTTGTGGACCAAATGTCCGGGCTGCGGTGAGATGATTTTTCAGCGCGACCTTGAGGCCGCGCATCAGGTCTGCCCGTCCTGCGAGCATCATCTTGCGCTCGGCGTTGAGGAGCGTCTTGCGCTTTTGTTCGACAACGGCGCCTATGAAGAAATCGATCTGCCGGAGCCGGCCACCGACCCCTTAAAGTTCCGCGACGAAAAAAAATATGTAGACCGGCTGAAAGAAAACCGCCGCAAAACCGGTCAGCAGGACGCCATGCGCGCCGCTCATGGATCGATTGACGGGGTCGGCGTTGTTGCGCTCGTCCAGAATTTCAAATTCATGGGCGGCTCCATGGGCATGGCCCTCGGCGAGGCCATGCTGAAGGCCGCCGAAACCGCTGTCGAAAAACGCGCGCCCCTGATCGTCTTCGCCGCATCCGGCGGCGCGCGCATGCAGGAAGGCATTCTGTCCCTGATGCAGATGCCGCGCACGACCATCGCCGTGCAGATGGTGAAAGAGGCTGGCCTCCCCTACATCGTGGTTCTTACAAACCCGACCACAGGCGGCGTCACCGCTTCCTACGCCATGCTGGGCGATATCAATCTCGCCGAGCCGGGCGCGCTGATCGGCTTCGCCGGTCCCCGCGTGATCGAACAGACAATCCGCGAAAAATTGCCCGATGGCTTCCAGCGCGCCGAATTCCTTCTGGAAAAAGGCATGGTGGACATGGTTGTCTCCCGCGCCGACATGAAGCCGACCCTTTCCAAACTCGTCCGCGTTCTTTTGAAAGAGCGTCGTCAGCCGGCAAAGCCCGCGCAAGACCCCGCCAAGGTCGCGAAGCTGGAAAAGCCCAAAGCGCCGACCCTGAAAGAAGAGCCGAAGCTCGACAAGGCGGCGGAATAGACCCCATACTGATCATTCCGATCACCGGAAGGAAATTCGCTTGAGCGATGTTGAAACCGTGCTCGCGCAAATCGCGAACCGGCGCCCTGTCATTATCGATCTCTCTTTGGACCGCATCAAAGCGGCCCTGTCGCGGCTGGGCGATCCGCAAAAAGACCTGCCGCCCTTTTTTCATGTCGCGGGCACCAACGGCAAGGGATCGACCGTTGCGTTCCTGCGCGCAGCGCTCGAAGCCGCAGGCCACTCCGTTCACGTCTACACCTCGCCGCATCTGGTGCGCTTTAACGAGCGCATTGTCGTCGCCGGAAATGAGATTTCAGACCCCGCGTTGATCCATGCGTTGCAGCGCGTCGACGAGGCCATGGGCGACGACATGCTCACCTATTTCGAAACGACGACCTGTGCGGCGTTTCTCGCCTTTTCAGAAACGCCGGCGGACTACGCCGTGATCGAAGTCGGCCTTGGCGGCCGCCTCGACGCGACTAATGTGATGGACGATCCGCTTGCGGCCGTGGTGACGCCCGTCGATCTCGATCATCAGGCGTTTCTCGGCAATACGCTTGGCGAAGTCGCCGGCGAGAAAGCGGGGATTTTCCGTCGCGGGGCGCCCGCCGTCATCTCCCGGCAGACGCCGGACGCCATGGCCGTGCTGCAGGATCGGGCCAATCGTATCGGCGCGCATATTCACGCCTATGGCGAGCAGTGGAATGTCTACGCAGAACACGGCAAACTGATTTATCAGGACGAAGCCGGCCTTTGCGATCTCGACCCGCCGCGCCTGCCCGGCGCGCATCAGATTGAAAACGCCGGAACCGCGATCGCGGCCTTGCGCGCAGCCGGGCTCAAGCTCGATGACGCCACGATTTCGAAAGGCCTGGCGAACGCGCGCTGGCCGGCGCGGATGCAACGCCTTACCCAGGGTCCGCTGATCGATCTCGCCCAAAACCTGCTCGGGGAAGAGCCTGAAATCTGGCTCGATGGCGGCCACAATCCCCATGCGGGCCGCGCCATTTCCGCCCTGATGGCTGATATGGAAGCGCGCTCATCGAAACCGCTTGTGATGATTTCAGGCATGCAGGCGAACAAGGACGCAGCCGGATATTTCGGGTCCTTCGCGGGGCTCGCACGTGAGGTTTTCTGCGTCGCCGCCGATCATGACGGCGTCCTGTCGCCTGAAGAGGTGGCGAAGGCCGCGCAAGCCGGCGGATTGAAAACGCAAGCCTGCGCGTCGCTCGAAGACGCAGTGAGAAAGGCGTGCGCGGATAAAGAAAACGAGCCGCCAAGATTGCTCATCAGCGGCTCGCTCTATCTCGCGGGCGAAATTCTCGCCGAGAATTCTTAGTCTTTTTGCGCGCTCAGGCCGCGGTTTCGTTCAGCACTTCCTGAACCCAGGCTGCAAGCTGGCTCTTCGGGGCCGCGCCGACCCGGGTCGCCACATGTTCGCCGCCCGAAAAGATCATCAGCGTCGGGATGCCGCGCACGCCATATTTGCCCGGCGTTTCCGGATTCTCGTCGATATTGACTTTGGCGATGGTAATCTTGCCCTCGAACTCCTTCGCGATCTCGTCGAGCGCCGGAGCGATCTGTTTGCAGGGCCCGCACCATTCCGCCCAGAAATCAATGAGCACGGTGTCGCCGCTTTCAAGAACATCGGCGTTAAAGCTGGCGTCGGTGACGGTTTTTGCGGCCATGGAAAACTCCTTGCGAATTCGAAGACCTGAAGATAGCGCGCGTCGGGCCCGTTTCAACCCGCCTTCGCCATGCGCGCGAAGGCGTGATCGAGCATTTCGGAGGGGATGTCCATTAACCGCGCATCGTAAGTCCATAAAAGAGCGCAGACGATCTGACGCTCAGGATAGATTTCCTGCAAAAGCGCGCGATAGGCGGCGAGCTGCGCCACATAGGCGGAGTCGGCGTCTTCGACGCGCGCCGGCGGCGGCCTGTTGGTCTTGTAATCCACTACGAGAACCCGGCTTTCAGAAACCGTCAGCCGATCGATCTGGCCGTTGAGACGCGCACTTGCGGGCAGACCCCGAGGACGTCCGACAATCGGCGTTTCCGCCATGGAGCCCGGCGCAAACACTTCGGCGAATTGCGGATCGGTCAGCACACGCATGACTTCCTCGCGCCATTGCCCGCGCTCGCCCTCTTCGATTTCCGGCGCCAGCCGCGCCAGCAGCCTGTCGGCCGCTTCAATGCGTTTTTCCGGAGCAATATCAGGAAGCAGCTCAAGCAGGCGGTGCAATGTCCGCCCACGGAAGTATCTGTCGCCGCCGGCGACCGGCGAATAGGCAGCACCCGCCGCGTCTCCACGCCATTCGCCTTCGTCTTCGCCCTGAAGTTTCGAGGGCGTCAGCCGCAGGGGCGGCGGCTCTTCAGGCGCAACTCGTTTCAACCATGAGGGAGCCGTGGTTTTTTCCGTTTTGGCGCCCGGCTCTTCCGCTTTCAAATCTGCAGTCTGAGGGCAGGAAAGGCGCAATAGCGGCGCTTCACCGCCCTCCCAGAAAGGCGCGTCGCCGGTTTCGACGCGTTCCCCCATGCGCGCAAAGCCGTCATGGGCAAGCGCATGCCATGATTTGACGCCCACATCTTTTGCTTGCGGATCTTTGCTGTTTCCCTGCTCGACGCCGCAAATATAAAGCCGGTCGCGAGCGCGCGTCGCCGCCACATAAAAGAGGCGCCGATATTCCTGAAAGGCGAGTTCTGTTTTTTCCGTCCGCGCCTCTTTGCTCAATTTAACATCATCGCTTTTCGACCAGCAAAGCAAAGGCGGAGCGCCGGCGCGCTCAAGCACGGGGCCGATATTTTTCGTATTGGCCGGGCGATGCGCGTCGAGCAGGAAAACCACATCGGCTTCGAGTCCCTTGGCGCCGTGTACCGTCATCACGCGCACGGAATCGTTTTCCCGCTCCATCTCACGCTTGATGTCGCCGGAAGCGTCGTCGAACCAGGCGACGAATTCACGAAGGCTGCGCGGATTGCCGTTTTCGAAATCGAGCGTCTGACGCAACAGCTCATCCATGGCGTCGGCGGAGGCTTCGCCGAGCCGCTCGAAAAAGCGTTGCCGGCCCGACAATCCGTCCTCAGCGCCGGTTTCGAGAATGTGCGAAAAGAACGCATAAGGCCCTTGGGCGCGGGCGATACGGCGCGCCGCCGCGATATCTTCCGCCGCGCGTTTCCATTTATCGTTTTCGCCCGCACGCGTCCGGAGCGACCGCCATAAGGAAACGCCCTCCCCGCGATCATGGGCGAGGGGAAAGAGGTCGGCGTCGTCATCGAAACCGAACAGCGGGCTTTTCAAGATCTCCGCCAGCGACAGATCATCGTCTTGGGTCAAAGCGAAGCGGGCATAGGACAGCAGGTCTTCCACCGCCGGGTCCTCGGCCAGTTTCAAGCGGTCCGGACCGGCGACAGGGACGCCCGCCGCGGAAAGACGCCGGATCACCTCACGGAACAAGGACCCGCGGCTTTGCACCAGGATCATGATATCGCCGGGACGGATCGCCCGCCCGCGCGATTCCAGCATCTCGCCGGATGCGAGCCAGTCCTTGATCGTCGACGCCACGCGATCGCATAAAACGCGCACGGGGTGGCTCGCCTCCGGCGCATCCACGGGCGCGTCCCATGGGTTGAAATCGGGCTTTTCCGGCCGCGGCGTCAGCGGCCAGAGCTCCACAAGCCCCGCTTCGCCTTCGCGGCAGACGCCATGCGCCGGAATCGGAAACTCTCCCATTCCCTCCGCCGCTTCCGGATGATTAAAAGCCGCATCTACAAATGTAAGCACGGGCTCCGTGGTTCGGAACGACATAGGCAGCCGGACGTTTTTATACTCGGCTACCGCGCTCAACTTTTCACCGAGGTCGATTTCTTTTGCCTTGAAGAGGCCAACATCGGCGCCCTGAAAGGAATAAATCGACTGCTTCATGTCGCCGACTGCAAAGAAACTGCGCGAGACCTCGCGCGCGCCAAGGCCAGCGAAATAATCAGCAAACAGATTTTCAACCACCGCCCACTGGTCGGGCGATGTATCCTGCGCCTCATCGATCAGAACATGGTCGATGCCGTAGTCGAGCTTGTACATGATCCACGCAGCTTCGTGGCCGTGAAAAAGGGCTTGCGCGCGCGCGATCAGGTCGTCGAAATCGAGCAGAGCGCGCGCCGCCTTCGCCTCGGCGTAGCGCTCGGCCAGCGCCGATGTCAGCCGCCACAAGGCGAGCGTATCGTCGTAAAGCGCGTGGGCCTTGATTTCCTGCAGCTCATTAAACACAAGCTCTTTCAGGGTGTTTATGTAAGGCGCCACCCACGGATCGTATTTGTCGGTCGCCTTGGTGGCGATCTGGTTGACTGTCTTGGACTGGTCAGCGACGAGGCAGGTTTTCAGAAGAACATCCCAGCGCTCCTCATCGTTCGATGCGGAAAAATAGGCGGAGAGGCGTTTTGCGGCCGCTTGCGGTTTCGCGCCCTCCGCCGAAAGGCCGTTACGGGCGCGGCGCAATTCCTCGACGGAAATGTCTTTCAGGAAATCCCTGATGATGTCTTGCGCCGTTTCCTCCGGATTGATCGCCAGGGCCTGCGCCAGTTCAGCCATGGCCGCATCGAGATCGCCGACGCCTTTCGTCGCGGCGTGCATGAGCAATTGCCGGAGGTCCTTTTCAGCGCGCTTCAGCGAAAGCCGGTCAAACGCCGCGCCCAGCGCCGCGTCGCTTCGCGCATCGGCGGCGAGCCCATCGAGCGCGGCATTCATCAACGCCGCCGCCTGGGCGTCCTCGGCGACGGAAAAGCCCGGCGGCGCCCCCGCCTCAATCGGAAAGCGCCGCAGGACACTCTCACAAAAAGAATGAATGGTCTGGATTTTCAGGCCGCCCGGCGTTTCCAGCGCCCGTGCAAACAAACGCCGCGCATGAGCGAGGTCCTCCGCCGATTTCGGTTCCGCATTCACGCCTTCGAGTTCCGCCAGGTCTTTCAGCAGTTTCTCATCACTGGCGAGCGCCCAGTCGCCCAGCACCGAAAACAACCGTTCCGCCATTTCCGCCGCCGCGGCTTTTGTAAAAGTGATGCAGAGGATTTTTTGCGGCGGCGCCCCGGCGAGCAAAAGCCGCGCCACACGGTTGGTCAGAACACGAGTCTTGCCCGACCCCGCATTGGCCATGACGAAGACGGACCGCGCCGGGTCCGCCGCCTGACGCTGATTGCTAGTAGTTTCCTCAAGCGGCGTCATTCGCCGCCTCCCGCTTCGTCGCCGCCCCCTTGGGCGTTACGCTCGCCGCGCCGCGCAAGATGATCGTAATCGCCGAATTCGTTCATGAATTGCGGACGCGGCTGCGACAGATAGGGCTGCGCCGGATCGGCGAAATGGCGCAGAATGTTCGTCAGTCCCTTTTCAGCCTCGTCGATATATTTCATGGCGTCATCGCCCTCGGCGCCGGCGAATTTTTCATTCCCCTTGCGCGAGACGACGCGCACATATTCGAAACCTGCGACGGGCGTTTCGCCCAGGGCCGAAAACCCGCCCGCCTCGACGATCAGCCCCGTCAGTGGCAATTGCGGACTGAAGCTGGTCTTGATCTGATCGAGGCTCGGCGGCGCGCCGGTTTTATAATCGATGATGAAGGCGGCGCCGCTATCGAGCCGGTCGATGCGGTCGGCGCGGGCGGTGAGGGTGAAACTGCGCTCGTCGATGCTGAACGATGCCTCTCCCGCGCCTTCAATGACCAGAGGCTCGCCTTGCGCGCGGCGCGCGGTGTCCCACGCGCTTAAATATGCGAAGGCTTCCTCCGCACGAGCGCGCCAGAACCCTTCATGGGCAGGCCCGAGGCCATGGTCTTCGGCGTGTTTTTCATAGAGCGCGGCGAGGCGAGCAACCCGTTCTTCTTCGGACGCCGCCAACGGCTCGGCGACGTAGTCCTCGAGCACTTTATGGAAGAGAATGCCGAGATAGCGCTGATCAAAATCCTCGCCCAAGGGATCGAGCTTTCTGAGTCTCAGGATTTTCGAGGCGTAGACCGCATAAGGATCGCGCAGCAATGTGCCGATCTGGGTTACCGACAGGGATTGCGGGCGCGCCTCCACTGGCGGGGCCGGCTGGGGCGCGGGCGCCGCACTGACCGCGCGCGGCGCATCGAGCATCACCGCCAAGTCGTCGGCCGCGACACTCGCATCGACCCTGTCCAGCAGGTCCGCGCCTTTCAGAATGTTCTTGAGGCGGACGATCCAGCGCGAGGGCTTGGTGGGTTTCCCCGCGGCGCGCGCGGAGCGCGTGAGGACAACCTCCGGCGCGGCGGCGAGCTGGGCGAAATCGTGCGCGGCCAGCCCGATGCGTCGTTCGGGCGAGGGCAGGCCAAGCTTGTCGCGCATGGGCCGCGACAGAAAGGGGTCGATAGCGGCGTCCCGGGGCCAGACGCCTTCATTCAGCCCACCAAGGATCACGAGATCCGCCGTCTGCAGGCGCGCCTCGAGCGGCCCGAGAATGGAAAGCCGGGGGTGCGCCGGCGCCCAGCGGCGCACGGTTCCTCCCGCGATGAGACGGGCGAATATGTCGGCATATTCCCCCGCCTCGTCATGAACGATCAGGGAAAGCCCGGCGCGAAGCCCGTTCAGCAAGTCGGCGCCGGTCTCTCCGTCCTCGCCCCGCCAGAGCCGCCGAGCGCCGGACTCATCATCGCTTGCCGCAAGCATCTCCGCCGCCGCGAGATGCGCCTCGAACCGCTCCGCAAACGGAGCTTCTGCTCCGGGCCACAATGCACAGGCTTTTTCCAGCACGGCCAGCGTGCTCTCGATTTCTTCCGACAGCGCATTCGACTTTTCAAGTTTGCGGCGAACGCCCTCAACGCCCGATTGCGGCTTCAGGCCGCGAAGGCCCTTGTCCATGCGGCGCAACGCCTTTGCGCCATCGGCGCCACTCAGGCCGCCGGCAAACAAGCCATGATCCATCATCGCTGTGAGACGCACGGGATCCGACGGATCGCAAAGCCAGCGGGCGACGAGTCGCAGATAAATCCCGCAAGGCGTATTGGCGAAGGGCGCGCCCGCGGAGTCATCCACGGCGACGCCCCATCGGCGCATCTTCATGGAGACGCGACGGGCCAGATCGCGATCCGGCGTTACCAGCATGGCGGTGCGCCCTGCGGTTTCGATCGCCTCACGGAATTTGAGCGCAATCGCCGCCGCCTCGCGTTCTTCGTCTTTCGCTTCGATGAGAGAGAGCCCGTGAAGCGCGGCGGCCGTGTCTTCACGCGACGCCTTCGCGTCTTCGGCCCATTGACGCCAGTCATCGGAGGCGCCCGCAGGCCTCAGCGCCACGGTGATCAACCCCGCCCGGCTGTTTTCGACGCCTTCACCCACGGGCCACGGTTTTACGTTCTCCCGCTCTATCTCAAGCGAAGAGAGCAGCGCTTTCAGCCCGCTCTGAGGATGAGGATCGTCCACAGCCGCCCAGACGCGCGCACTGGCGCCAAGATCGAGCCCGGGAAACACGACGGCGCCGCTGGGCAGGGACGCGACCTCTTTCATCATGCGGGCGACAGCCGGGGTGGAGCCGGTGGAGCCGGCGATGATGACAGGTTTTTGCGGCGGCGACGCCGCCCAGCGTTTGGTCTGCAGATCGATAAGCGCGATGCGCCGGGCCGCCGGGTCCATCAGCTTATGTCCGGCGAGATGCGCCGGCCAACTTTCGGTGACGATCTTCAGGAATTCTAGCGACTGCGCCCAATGGGCCGCGAGCGCGTCCGGCACGATTTCGTCCAACCGCTCGGCGGGGATTTCTTCCGTATAAAGAGAATCTAGCAATCGCCCCAGCCCATCGGCCGCGGAGATCGCGCCCGCCCAACGGCGCTGGCCGTCGAACCATGTTTTGTCTTTCTCCGCGATCCACCGCGCCAGGACGAGGCGGCGCTCCGCCATGGGCGCCGCCGGATTGAGCGCCAGTTCATCTTCGAGGACGCCGTCAAGGCCGGGCTCCTCAAGCGCGAATTCATCCTCGTCAATGTCGCCAAGGGCGCGGATATGCGGCGTCAGCGTCGCCGCGCCGCCGGCCGTTTCGAGAAAAGCCTCTGCGAGCGCCCGCGCAGCGCGCCGTGTCGGCAGATAGATGGTCGCATCAGGCAGCGTGAAGCCGCTTTCCGTCAGCGATGCGGCAAGCCCCTGCGCCAAATCACGCAGAAACGGCCGGCCAGCCGCAATGGAGTAAAACCGCGGCGCGGGCGATGCCAGCACGCCCGTCATCAGCGCCTTCTTTCAAGGCGCGCCTCGGCGTCTTTAAGCCCTTGCGGGTCGCCCACATGCAGCCAGTCGCCGCCATAAACCGCGCCATAAAGGCGACCGCGCGCTGCCGCGATGTCCCAGAGTTTGCGGGTCGAAAACGGCCCATCCGGGCCTTCGTCAATAAGGGCCGGGCTGATGATCTGTAGCCCAGAGAAGACATGAGGCGCCGCATCCCCCGAACGGAGTGCAATCCGTCCGTCTGCGGAACGGTCGAAATCGCCGCATCCGTCATAGCCGCTCGTGCGGTCTATAGGAACGAGGAGCAGGAGCGCATCCATGACATCGTCGCGCCATATCCCGGACAATTGCGCGCAGGCTTCCTCTGCGGAGCCGTCGATGAGAATCGCATCCGTATTCGTACAGAACACAGGATCGTCCCCCAGCGCATTGCGAGCCTTTTTGAGGCCGCCGCCTGTCTCCAGCAAAAGGCTGCGCTCATCGGAAACGACAATCTCGGGCGCCGCCCTTTGCGAAAGATGGTCTTCCACCTGATCGGCGAGATAATGCACATTAACGACGGCGCGCTCGACGCCAGCATCCGCGAAACGGTCAAGCGCGTAATCCATCAGCGCCTTTCCCGAAACATGGATCAGCGGTTTTGGCCTGTCGTCGGTCAGGGGACGCATGCGCGTGCCGAGCCCGGCGGCGAGCACCATGGCCGTATGCGGCATGTTTCCCATCAGACAAGCTCCGGCAGGTGTTTGGCGAAGAACGCCCGTAGTGGCGCAACTTCCGGACGCGCCAGATCGCGGCGGAAATGCGCCTCGACCCGGGGGAGAAGATCGAGATAGCGCGGCTTGTGATCGCGCTTGGCGAGACGCGCGAAGATGCCGAGGATTTTGGCGTTCCGCTGGGCGGCGAGGATCGCATAGTCGCGCTGAAAGCCTTGCCGATCGAACTGCGCGCCGCCGAAGCTTTCGTAGTAAGCGATCATCTTTTCCGCGAGTATAGGATCAACGTCACGCCGCGCATCCTCTAGCAGGGAAACGAGATCATAGGCGGCGTGGCCGTAAAGCGCATCCTGAAAATCGATGACGCCAGCGCGCGCAGGGCCTTCGCGATCGGGCAGCCACAGCAAGTTCTCCGCGTGAAAATCCCGCAGAACATACACATGAGGCGCAGAGAGGTTCTGGAAAAGCTCGCGCCATAGCGAAAGATATTCCGTAAACTGATCGTTACTCGCCGCGGCGCCTTTTTTCAACGGCCAGTACCATTCCATGAGGAGCGCCGCCTCGGCCTCAAGCGCCAGCGCATCGTAGTCGAGCATTGCATAGGCCTCGCCCCTCACCGGCCCGGCGGCGCCTTCATGAAGACGCACAAGCGCCTCAATGGCGGTGCGGTAAAGGGTTTCCTCATCCACCCTGCCGACAACCCGGGCGAACAGATCGTCGCCCAGATCCTCCAGGAGAGCGAAACCGGCCGCGGGATCGGCGGCGTAGATCTCCGGCGCGGAGAGCCCGCCTTCACGCAGGGCTTTCGACAAAGAGGTAAAGGCGTTGAGGTTGGGCCCGGCGAGACGCGCCATGGCGTTATAGCCGAGCGCCCGCCGCGCCCCTTCATCGGCCTCCGGCGGACAGGCCGGCGCCTCGGCCCTGGGGGGCGCAATCATCAACACCGCCGGCCTGCCGTCGAGATTGAGCCGCTGATAGCTGCGCGTGGAGGCGTCGCCAGCCAGCGGCGCCGCAGCCGCCTTTTCCCAGCCGGCCGCCTTCAAGAAGTCCTGTCGCGCTTCGTCCCTGTCGCTCACTCTTGTTCACTCACAATTGCCTGCATGCATTCCGGCCACTCTAGGCGATTCCCGCCGCTTCAAGCCGCGCTTTCCAGCTCTCGTCACCTTCGAAAACGACGCGACGCTCCGCGCCGTCAGCTTGCAGTCTTACGGTCAGGGCCCCGGGCGGCAACAGGCCTTCGATCCGCCCCGGCCATTCGATCAGCGTCGCCGCGCCGTCGAGCGCCTCCTCAAGCCCGAGCTCCCACACATCATCAGGCGCCTCAAGTCGGTAGAGGTCGAAATGCCATAAAGGAAAATCCGGCCCGTCATAGGTCTCAACAAGGGTGAAAGTGGGGCTTGGCGCGCCTTCAACGCCCGTGAGCGCCGCAATCAGCGCCCGCGCCAGGGTCGATTTTCCGGCGCCCAAATCGCCCTCCAGCCGGATGACGTCGCCCTGACGCAGCACCGGCGCAAGCGCGGCGCCCAGCGCTCTCGTCGCAGCCTCATCCGCCAAATTCTTCTGTTTCAGCACCACAGGATCGACTTGCCGCCCGTATGATCATCCAAAAAAAACTTGCCCTTCAGGGCTAATCCCTTACATCGACGGCTTCGCTTACCCTTTTCAGTCACAATTCGAGTCCAATGCCCAAAGTCACCTATATCGAACAGAACGGAACCGAACATGTCGTCGACGCGGAAAAAGGCGTGTCGGTGATGGAGGCGGCTGTCAAGAACATGGTGCCTGGGATCGACGCCGATTGCGGCGGGGCATGCGCTTGCGCCACCTGTCACGTCTATGTGGACGAGGCCTGGGTCGAAAAAACCGGCAAGCCGGAAGCGATGGAGGAATCCATGCTCGACTTCGCCTATGAGCCGAAGCCGAATTCGCGCCTGTCCTGCCAGATCACCGTAACGGACGCGCTGGACGGCTTGGTGGTGCGCCTGCCGGAATTTCAGGGCTAGCCCCCGTTAACGCATTTGTTCTTGACGCCCGCCAATCAGCGGCGTTTCAATGAACAAATGCAGAACACTCTATCCTTTCCGGAATCCTGCAACGACGATCCGCGCCGCCCTGACCGAACACAGGCCCTGACCCGCGGGGTGACGCGCCTGTTCTTCAATCTCGGCCTCGCCCCGCTCTGCGAATTCCGGCTCGCCAATGGCCGGCGCGCCGATGTCGCGGGGATCGACCGCAAGGGGCGATTCATCATCGCCGAAGTGAAATCCTGCCGCGCCGATTTCGAAGCCGATCAGAAATGGCCGGACTATCTCGACTTTTGCGATCAGTTTTATTTCGCCGTCGATCCCGATTTCCCGCGCGCCCTCTTGCCGGACACGGAAGGGCTGATCATCGCAGACGATTACGGCGCGGCGATCGCGCGCTCCGCGCAGGACCGACCGCTGAACGCCGCGAGACGCAAGGCGGTCACCTTGCGTTTCGCCCGCCAGGCGGCGGCGAAAACCTTCGCCGCACCGATGGATATTTGAGCGGGTTTCTTTGCTTATTGGGGGGTCAGGCGCAAAATCTTGCCGGATCCCGGTTCACGAAGCTCCGTCGCCACATAGATCGCCCCGTCGGGACTGACGCGCACGTCACGCACACGCTCGCCGCGGTCGAGGAGATACCGCTCCTCGCCCACAGGTTCGTTTCCATCCATGATGATGCGGTGCAGCGCCGCACCGGAGAGGCCTCCCGCCAGAAGATCGCCGTCCCAACCTTCGAAAAGGTCGCCACGATAGACGGCGAGACCGGAAACGCCGATGGAGGGCGTCCAGTATTTCACCGGCTGCGTCGTGCCTTCATATTCCGTAAACGGAGAAATTTTCGCGCCATTATAGTCAATGCCGTATGTGGCCAGCGGCCAGCCGTAATTATTGCCACGCTCGATAATGTTGATTTCATCCCCGCCGCGCGGCCCATGCTCGTTTGACCAGAGAATATCGCGCTCGGCGTCATAGGCGAGACCCTGCGGGTTGCGATGCCCTTTGGTGAACAGCTCCGGCCGCTCGCCTTCGCCGAATGTCGGATTATCCTCAGGCATCGAGCCGTCTTCGTTCAGGCGAATGACAGAGCCGAAGCTCGACGTCATATCCTGGGCTTTTTCCTTATATTTTGAGCCTTCGCCGATGGTCATATAGAGCTTGCCGTCGCCGCCCCAGGCGAGCCGGGCGCCGTAATGATGGCCTGTGTCTTTCAGCGGCTTTGCGTCATAGAGCACTTCGAGATCGGACAGAGAGGAGCCGTCGAAGACGGCGCGGGCGAGACGCGTCGCATTCTCTTTTTCCGTGCCATGGGCGTAGCTGATGTAAAGAACGCCATTCTCCTCGAAATCGGGATGGAGAAGAATGTCGAAGAGGCCGCCCTGATTGTAGACCAGCACCTCCGGCACGCCGGCGACCGGCTCCTCAACCAGTTCGCCATCGCGAATGATGCGCATCCGCCCCGCCCGCTCCGTGAACAGAATGTCGCCATTGGGAAGGAACGTGATGCACCAGGGAACATCGAGCCCATCCGCCAGCACCTCGACATCAAGGGCCGTCTCGCCTTCCGGCGCAGGATCGGCCAGCGTTTCCTGAAGGCTCGCATCACCGCCGCCCTTCGGTGAAGAGGCTTCGCCGCCGCCCGAACAGGCCGCCGCCAAAAGCGTCAGCGACGCCGCGCAGCAGGTCATCATGAGAAAACGGGGTGTCATCGCCATGGCCGGGCCCTTTCATTTGGGATAGAAACTTGTCTCCATGGGTAGGCGGCGAAACCAAGCGCCGTCAATATGAAGAGCGAAGGAATTGCCGTCCGCTATTGCGGCACGGAAGGGAGGGGCCTCATGAACGTCGGAAAAATCCTGAAAGCGCTTGTCGCCTATTTGCTGTCGCTAGCCGCGACCTATTTCTTTTCAGTCGCCTTTTACACCCAGCAAGTGATCGCCAAGATGGCCGCCGTCGGCGCTGAATATACCGGGGCGCAGCAAATCGAGACCTTTGTAGAGAATTTCACCGGGCTCTGGCAACTCGGCGCCATGACCGCCATCGCGCTGCTTGCGGCTTTCATCATCGCTTTTGCAGTCAAACGCATTCTGAAACCGCTCGCTCTCATCGCCTATCCTGTCGCCGGCGGCGCGGCCATGCTGTTGATGATTTACCTGATCGAACAACAGCTCGGCGGCGGAGCCGGCGTTATTGGCGGCGCGCGGGATGCAACAGGTCTTGCCTTGCAGGCCCTTGCGGGCTTTCTTGGCGGCGCCGTTTTCGCCGTCGCGCGCCCCCGCTGAGTTATCATTTTACAAGAGGATTATCCATGAAGTCCAAATTCTTCCGTATACTGTCAATTCTGGGCGGCGCATTGTTTGCCGCCGTCTTCACGCACACAGCCATGGCGCAGGAAACCATGCGGCCGGAGACGACGGCGACCGAAGAGAGCGCCCCCGACACGCTCGATCAGATCATGGAGGATCACTGGGCATGGGTGATGAAAGAAAGCCCGGTCTTCGCAACGAGTTTGGGCGTTCGCGACTATGACGACAAGCTCAGCGACCCATCTCTGGAAGCAGAAGCAAAGCGGGAAGAAAAGACTGCAGCGTTTGTCGAGCGACTGAAGGGGCTTGACCCGGAAGAGATGTCCGCAGAAGACCGCGTCAATTACAAGCTGCTCTTGCTGAATCTCGAAAACGATCTCGAAGCGGCGCAATTCGGCGGCAAATATTTCCTCATGAGCAATCGCTATGGCCCGCACACCACGGTGACGCGCCTGCCGGATCAACTGCCGTTTTTTACCTTTGACGACTATGAAAGCTATGTGGCGCGGCTTGAAGCGGTTCCGGCCTATCTCGAAGCCGCGAAAGAGACCTTGCGCGCCGGCGTCGAAGCCGGATGGACGCGCCCCTGCGAAGCCATGGAAGGCGTCGAGGCGTCCATTCGCTACAACATTGTAGACGACGCCAATGACAGCGCGTTGTTGAAGCCGTTCGAGAAACAGCCCTCGTCGATATCGAGACGCAACTGGCGTCAATTGAAAGCGGACGCCGCCGACGCCATTGACGATAAAGTCATGCCAGCGCTGACGGCTTTCGCGGATTTTTACAAAGAAGAATACGCCCCCGCCTGCAAGGAAGACGTCGGCGTCAGCGCCCTTCCCGACGGACTCGATTATTACGCCCACCGCGCGCGGGTTTATACGACGACGGACAAAACGCCGGACGAGATCCACAAAATCGGCCTTAGCGAAGTCAAACGCATTCGCGCCGAGATGGCCGAGGTAATCGAGTCCACCGGGTTTGAGGGGGACTTCGGGGCGTTTCAGGAATTTCTGCGCACCGATCCGCAATTCTACGCCAAGACTCCGGAAGAACTGATGGCGGCCAATGCGCTTGTGGCGAAAAAGGCCGATGGGGCGCTCACGCAACTTTTCACGCGCCTGCCGCGCATGCCCTATACGGTGAAGCCGATCCCGGAAGACGTCGCGGAAGGCACGACAACCGCCTATTACGAACCGCCTGCGGGCGACGGCAGCCGCCCCGGCGTCTATCGCATCAACACCTCGAAACTCGACACGCGCCCGCTTTTTGAAATCGAAGCGCTGACGCTTCACGAAGCGGTCCCCGGCCATCATTTCCAGATCGCCCTGGCGCAGGAGACGGAAATCCCGAATTTCCGCAAATACGGCTTCATCACGGCCTTTGTCGAAGGCTGGGGCCTTTACGCGGAAAGCCTTGGCCGGGACGCGGGCTTTTATGAAGATCCTTACTCCGACTTCGGACGCCTTTCATACGAAATGTGGCGCGCCTGCCGCCTTGTCGTCGACACCGGTATTCACGCCAAAGGTTGGACCAAACAGCAAGCGATTGACTACATGGCGGAAAACACGGCGCTGTCGCTTCACAATATCGAAGCGGAAGTGAACCGTTACATCACCAATCCGGGACAGGCGCTCGCCTATAAAATGGGCGAGTTGAAAATGCAGGAGCTCAGAAAGCGCGCATCGGACGCCCTTGGGCGCGAGTTCGATCTGCGCCGCTTCAACGACGCGCTGCTGGCGAACGGAGCGGTGCCGCTATCGGTGCTCGAAGAAAATATCGACGCCTGGATCGCGGAACAACAGAACTGACACGGAACAACGCGAAGACCAGCCCATCAAGGCTGGTCTTCTTCGTCCGCCGTCTTTTCATCAGGCTCGACGCTCAATGTCTGCGCCGGCGGCGCGTCGGGATCGTCCGTCTTTACGTCGAGGATAACGACCGAGCCCCGGCGCCGCTCCAGCCTCGCCTCCGACCGGCGCGCCAGCGCCAGCGCTTCGCCGGAAAGCCCGCCGCGCATGCCGGTGTCTGAGAGATTGGACCACCGCTCTCCGAGATCGGCGCCCGCTGCAACAGCCGCAGCGTTGTCATTCGCTGAGGAACGGACCGTTTCGCCGCTTTCCACATCCGCTGTGCTCAGATCATAGCGGCTCGGTTTTGGATTTTCAGGGCGGAGCGCAATGATTTGCGCCGTCGTCCAATCGGCGTAACGGCTTAGATGCGCATAGAGGTCGTCGGGCCAGTTCTGAAAATAATATGGCCGCGCATCCACATATAATTGCGAGATGCGCATCTTGCCGCGAATTCGGTCAACGCCCCGCAAGGAATTGACGAACTCGCGCCCATTGAGCCGCAACTGCGACCGCACCGTCGCGCCTTCAAAAGCCGAGGGCATGATTCCGGTCCCGCCGATTTCCCCACTCCATAATCCGTAAATGACATCGGACGTCCGCCAATACCGGTAGACGATATTGTAGCGGATATCGTTCAGGCTCAGCTTGACGCCATGCACTTCCACGAGCTTGGCGTCGAACAACCGTGCATTCTGGTCGCGGATGCGGATCCGGCTTGGCCGCGAGACCGGATGCGCTTTGGCGATCTCGTGAATGACGACTGCATTATAGAGATTGAGCCAGAAAGCGAGCTGTTCGTCGCGGCTGAAATCGCCATAGTCGACGCGGTTCATGGTGTCTTGAAGGCCCTGTCGGTAAAGGCCCACATAGGTTTCAACTTCGTCGTTGAACGTGTGGAACATGATCCGGTTTCCTTCGAACCGGTAGCGTGAGGAGCTTCCCGTCGAAAGGCGCGTGCCCGCGTTTCGATAGGACTCTCCGGGACGGCGGGCGGGCTTGCGATCCGACCGCCCGACCGTGTACACGGCGCGGCTTAGGAAACCCGTCCAGGGTTGATGGTCAATCCTGTAGCGGGTCGAGGTGGAATATGGCGCGAATACCGAAAATGGATCCTCCTGCGCCGAGGCCGGAGCCATCAACATGCAGGCAATAACGAAATATATCGAGACTATGGGTTTAAACATGTGCCGGCCTCGTTTCTCTGGCTGTCAAGCCTGAGACAGGCGCTGGCCAATAGCAAACCTTTCAACGACAAATCCGAAAATAGCAATTTTTTCATCCCTGTATATGATGCGCTGATGCAAGACGATCTCGCCAGCATGATCCGCAACACCGCCGCGCGCGTGCGCGCGCGCGATTTCGGCTGGGCGGCGGGGATCAGCGCCGGCGTCGGCGGCGCGCTGTTGATTGCGGATCTCGCTGACTGGCGCATCGTTCTGATCGCATGGGCCGCGTTCATGGCGGCCCTTGCCGTCCGGTACAGCTTTTCCTCCGGCCGGGTCTGGGCGGCGCCGGTGCAGCGGATCGTCGATACCGAGATGGAGGCGCAGGAGGCCGAACTCGCGCGCCTGCGGATTGTGCAGGGCGTGGCCCGAGCGCTGCCCGAACCGATTTTCGTTCTCGACGCGCAAGGCATTGTGGAACACGCCAATCCCGCCGCGCTTGAACTGGTGGGGATGAACGAAGCGTCGGGCCGGCATTTCGCTTCGGTTTTGCGCGCGCCGGATGTGTTTGAAGCCGCTGAGGCCGTGCTCGCCTCCAACGAATCCCAAAGCGTCGAATTTACAACGCTCGGCAGCGTCGAGCGCACATGCAGGGCTTATATCACGCCCATCGATACGGGCACGACAGAGGTGCAGAAAAGCCCGCGGGCGCTTGTCTTTATCCGCGATTTGACCAGTGAACGCCGAGTCGAACAGATGCGCGCCGATTTTATCGCCAGCGCCAGCCATGAGCTGCGCACGCCGCTCGCCTCGGTGCTCGGCTTTATAGAGACTCTGCGCGGGCATGCGAAAGAAGACCCGGAAGCGCAGGAAAAATTCCTGTCGACCATGCAGTCACAGGCCGAACGCATGCAGCGCCTTGTCGCCGACCTGATGTCCTTGTCGCGGATCGAACTGAACGAACATGTGCCGCCGCGCCACCGCGTGGATCTTTCGGAAATCGCCAATGACGTGATTGACAGCCTGGCGCCGTTGCTTGAGTCCGGCGGAGCGATTGTCGACTTTATCAAGGATGATGATCAGTCTACGAATATTCGCGCCGACCGCGATGAAGTTTTCCAGGCGATACAGAACCTCATCGACAACGCCGTGAAATATGGTGGCGATCCGGCCATGGTGAAATTGCGGGTGGGGCGCGGCGCGGCGCCGACGCCGTTCGCCGACGGTCCGCCTGCGCACCGCGCCGGCGACAGCGCCGAACAGGTCGCCGCCCGGCTCGGCGTGAATGTCAGCGACCTCGTCTATGTGCAGGTGCGCGACTTCGGGCCCGGCATCGAAAGAGCGGACCTGCCGCGCCTTACGGAACGCTTTTATCGCGTCAATGTAGAGCGAAGCCGCAAAAGCGGCGGCACCGGGCTCGGCCTCGCCATCGTCAAGCACATCATGAACCGCCATAAAGGCGGCTTTCAGATCGAGAGCCGCCTCGCCGGGGGCGCGGCCTTCACCTGCTATTTCCAGAACGCCGACTAAGGCCGCCGGTATTTCTCAACACATGGCGCAAATTTTGCGCCTTATTTTTGCACCTGACAAGAATTTGTCATAAAGAATGGGCATGTAAGCCCTCCTTTGAACCCTCAACCTGTTTGAGTATATGGCCGCCTTCGCCCCGCAATCGTCCTATCAGTCGCGTCTCGATCTGGAAACGTCGCTTTCGCGCATGGCCGCGCAAGTGGAAAGTCAGCTCGCCGGGGCAATCACCGCCTTTGAGCGCCGAGACGTGGAAGCCGCCCAGAAAGTGATCAGCGGCGATGAGCGTATCGACGCCATGGATCACGCCATTGAGGGGAAAGTCATGGACCTCCTTCTTCACGGCCCCTTGCCGGAAGAGGCCTTGCGTGAGGTCATGACCGTCTCGAAACTCGCCGGCGAATTGGAGCGGGTGGGCGATCTCGCCAAGAATGTGGCCAAGCGCACGCTGGTGGTGAGCCTTGAGGCGCCGGCGCGGCCGACCTCTGGTGTCGCGCGCATGGGCCGGGCGAGCCTGCGCCAGCTTTCCGATATTCTCAACGCCTATTCGAGCCGCAATCTCACCGCCGCCAAGGCCGTCTGGGGTGGGGACGACGAACTCGATGAGCTTTATAATTCCGTGTTCGAAGAAATCCTGGTCGCCATGATGCGCGATCCGGCGAAGGTGAACGCCTGCACGCATCTTGTCTTTACGGCCAAAAATTTCGAGCGTGTCGGCGACCACGCCACGAATATCGCCGAAGCGCTGCATTTCCTGCTGACCGGTTCGCGCATCATGGAGCGCCGGCCTAAGGGCGATAAAACCTCGACAACCGTGGTTTCCCCTCCTAAGCAGTCCGGGACCGCCGCAAGCTAACGGGCCAGCCAACGGATTTCGACCATGCCTGAGACCAAGGTTCTCATCATCGAGGATGAAGACGCGCTGTCGACCATTCTCGAATATAATCTCGCCAAGGAGAAATTCGAAGTCGCCGTCGCCGCCGATGGCGAGGACGGACTTTTGAAGGTCGAAGAATTCTCTCCTGACATCGTCATCCTCGACTGGATGCTGCCGAAAGTGTCCGGCATCGAAGTTTGCCGGCGCATCCGCTCGAAGCCCGAGACCCGCAACATCCCGATCATCATGCTGACCGCGCGGTCGGAGGAAGCCGATCGCATCCGCGGCCTTGAAACCGGCGCTGACGATTATCTCACCAAGCCCTTTTCCACCGCTGAGCTGATTGCGCGGGTCAAAGCTATTCTGCGGCGCATCCGGCCGGGCCTCGCCGATGATGTTGTCGAAGCGGGCGACATCTCCATCGACCGCGTCTCCCACAAGGTGATGCGGGGCGGCAAGGAGATCCATCTCGGCCCCACGGAGTTCCGCCTGCTCGACCATTTGATGCAGCATCCGGGACGGGTTTTCTCTCGCGAACAGCTCTTGAATGCGGTCTGGGGCTCCGACGTTTTTGTCGAGGTCAGAACCGTGGACGTTCATATCGGCCGGCTTCGCAAAGCGCTTAACAAGCACAAGCAGGGCGAGGCGATCCGCACCGTGCGCTCCGCCGGCTACGCCCTGGACGTAAAATAAGCGCGCAAATAAAAAAGCCCGCCGGTCCGGCGGGCTCTTTCGAACCATTTCTCTATGTTGCTAACGACCTATCCTGCGGCCCGGCGCTGGGCGATCTGGGCCGCCGGCCGGCGAACGGACTCGCGCTCGCGGCGCTGGGGCGGCTGAAACGCCATGCGCGCGTGATAGGTGCAGTAGGACTTTCCGGCGACCGACGGCTGGCCGCAAAAATGGAAATCGTCCTTGGCGGGATCGCCGATGGGCCATTTGCACATATTGTTTTTGATGGTGTTCACGGTGGTCCGGTCGCCGCTGTCGAGTACGACCGGCGAAATCGAATCCGGCTCCGGGATGATGGGGCGCATTTCGCGGCGCTGGGGCTTTTCAACCGGCTCCGCCGCCTCTGCGCGGGGCGCGGCGCTCGGCCCGCAGCCGCGCTGCGGCTTCGCAGGCGTTGCGCGCCCCGAAAGACCGAGGCGATGCACCTTGCCAATAACAGCATTCCGCGTCACGCCGCCCATCTTGTTGGCGATCTGGGCCGCGGAAAGCCCCTCGGCCCACAGGGTTTTCAAAAGCTCTACCCGCTCATCCGTCCAAGCCATGTCGCCCGTCTCCTTGCTCTGTTTCCGGATGACGCTCTGCCGCGTCCGAAAAATCTATATCTGGTGGTTAAAAACTGCGCCGCTCCCTGCGCTCCAAAATATAGTATCGTATGAGGACTGAAACACAACATGGCGCCCCCATAAATTTTTGCCCACCATATGTTGATAATTTGCAATCCTGGACGCTTGAGCGAGCCATCCAAGGGGATGCCGCGGGCTGCGGCGCAGAACAAGGCTTGACGCGCCCGCCCCTGTGGCGCGAGACATCGTTGCAACGCAAAAAGAAACGCCCATGACCCTTACCGATGAAAACACCGCCGATCAAAGCGCCCTTAACCCGGCTTACGCCTTCGGGACCCGCCGCTTCGGAGCCGTAAACTGGCTCGGCCTCTGGACACTCTATGTGAAAGAGGTCCGGCGGTTCATGAAAGTCGTCTTTCAGACCGTCATTGCGCCGGTGATCTCAACCCTGTTGTTCCTGATCGTCTTCACTCAGGCCTTTGGTGGCGTCCGCCCGGACGTCAACGGCGTTCCCTTTGTGGAGTTTCTCGCGCCCGGCCTTACCATGATGGCTGTACTCACGAATTCCTTCACCAATTCCGGATCGTCCATCATGATTTCCAAGGTTCAGGGCTCCATTGTCGATGTGCTGATGCCGCCGCTGTCAGCCGCCGAACTCGCCATCGGCTTCATCGCCGGGGCGGCGACCCGGGGCTTTCTCGTCGGCGCGGTGACGGCAGCGACCTGCGCCGGCTATATGGCGGTCTACGGAACGCCGCTGGAGATCGCCAATATCTGGGCGATCCTTTATTACGCCGCCGCCGCCGGCGTCATGTTCGGCGCCATCGGCGCCATCGGCGGCATCTGGGCCGATAAATTCGATCAGATGGCGGCGGTTACGAATTTCGTCATCACGCCGCTGACATTCCTGTCCGGCACATTCTACTCCGTCGCCAATCTCCCCGAGCCGTTCCGCACCATCAGTCATTACAATCCGGTTTATTATCTGATCGACGGTTTCCGCTCAGGCTTCACGGGCGTCGCCGAAGCGCCTTTCGCGCTCAGCATCGCCGTCTCCGCCACGCTCGCTTTCGTCTTTGCATTCGCATGCTATCTGCTCATTCGCTCCGGCTACAAGATAATGGACTGACGGCGAAGAAACGCCGCAGAATTCGCCCTGATGGATGATGTCGTACTCCCTTTCCAGATTGCAGACACCGCCGTGCGCGGCCGCGTCGTGCGCCTCTCCGGCGCCATAGACGGCATATTATCCGCTCACGAATTTCCCGCCGCGGTGTCAGAGCTTTTGGGCGAGGCGGTCGCTCTCGTCGCCATGATGGGAGCGTCGCTGAAATTCGACGGCAAGCTGATTTTCCAGGCGCAAGGCGCCGGCCCCGTCCCGCTGATCGTCGCAGACTACACCTCGGGCGGCGATCTGCGTGCGACCGCCAAGGCGGAAGACGCTGAGCTTCCCCGCGGCGCGCGCGCCCTGCTCGGTGACGGATCGATCGTCATGACCATCGATCAGGGCGCAGACATGGATCGCTATCAGGGCGTGACGCCGATCGAAGGTGAGACCCTTGCCGACATCGCCGCCGCCTATTTCGCCCAGTCCGAACAAATACCCACCATTGTCAAACTCGCGGTCGGACGCATCCAGACGCCGGGCGAAGGCGAGCAATGGCGCGCAGGCGGGCTGATGGCGCAGTTCGTGCCCCAAGAAGGCGGGGAGCGCGGGATCGCCTCGGCGCTTTCGGGCGAGGATAGCGAGGTCTGGGATCGCGCCAGAGCCTTTATCGACACGGTGCAGCCCGATGAGCTTCTCGATCCGTCGATCAGCGCCGAAACGCTTCTTTATCGCCTTTTCCACGAAGACGGCGTGCGCGTCTTCGACGCCTCGCCGCTGCGCGCAGCCTGTTCCTGCAATGCGGACAAGATTGCAGCAGTGCTGTCGCGCTATAGCGAGGATGATCTTCAGGATATGGTAGAGCAGGGCGAGATTACGGTGACCTGCGAGTTCTGCCGCAAGGATTACCGGTTCTCGCCAAAAGGAGAATTGTTGGCCGGTGAGGAAAGCTCGTGAAGAAAAAAAAATTCAAGAAAGAGCTTGAAGAACTCGAATTCGAGCTGGCGAAACTGCAAGAAACCGTCGCTCGCAAGGGCTTGAAGGTCGCCATTATTTTCGAAGGCAGGGACGCGGCCGGCAAAGGCGGCGCCATCAAGACCATCATGCGCCGCATGAACCCGCGCATCTGGCGGGTTGTCGCTCTGCCGAAACCCTCGGACCGCGAGCGCACGCAATGGTATTTCGAGCGCTATGTAAAACATCTTCCGTCAGGCGGCGAGATTACGCTGTTCGACCGGTCATGGTATAATCGCGCCGTCATCGAACCGGTCATGGGGTTTTGCACACAGGAAGAATACGGCCTCTTCATGCGCGAGGTTCCGCAGTTCGAGAGAATGCTGGTCGAGAGCGGCGTCATCCTGATCAAATTCTGGATTCACGTTTCGCAGGAAGAGCAGGAGAAGCGCTTTCAGGACCGCGCCTGCGATCCTCGCAAACGCTGGAAATTGTCGCCTATCGACCTCAAGGGCCGCGAACGCTGGATCGAGGCGACGCAATATCGCGACCAGATGTTCACCCTGACCCATACGACTGACGCACCCTGGCTCGTCGTCGACGGTGACGACAAGGAAAAAGCGCGCCTCAACATCATTCGCGCAATCCTCGACCGCGTGCCTTACGAGTTCAACAAGGACGTATTCGATCCGATCGAATTGCCGCCGCGCCCGCCCATCGAGGAAAGCGATTATGACGAGCCCGAGCTGGAAGAGCTCAATCTCGTCACGGATTATTACGCCGATTGAAGGCCTTAGCCTTCGCCGGAACCATTAACCAATGCGGCTGTTTCACTCCTATCCGACAAGGAGGGTGTGATGAAATCTTATGCGTTTGCAGCCTTTGCTGCGCTTGCCATGGCCGGGTGCGCCACCGGCGGATACGGTCCCGTTTATGAGCGGGCGACCTCTCAGTATGATGACGGCTTTTCCGAGGCGCGCCTCGATGACAATCGCTACCGGGTTCAATACCGCATTGAAAATGGCGACCTGCAACTGGCTCAGGACTGGGCGTTGCGCCGCGCCGCGGAACTGACGCTCGATCAGCGCTATGACTGGTTCCAGATCATCAGCCGCAACAGCACCTTCCGGGACGACGATTTTCGCCGCTACGAGCCTTATCGCTCCTATAATGACCGTTATTATGAACGCCCTCGTTACGATTCACGTTATGACGACGACGCGCTTGTAGTGATCGAAGTCATCATGGGCAATAACCCCCCGCCACGCAGCGCCAGCGTCTATGAAGCGCGCCGCGTGCTCGATTACACCCGTAGCGGACGCTACTGATCAGCCTTTTTTTGTGAAGGAGCGCGCTCCAGCCGTCGGGCGCGCTCCCACATTTTTACGTCTCTCAGCCAGCGGCCATAAGCCGACATGGAGGCGAGCGCGAAACCATAAACGCCGCCCCGAAAATATTGCTGGAGCAAGTATTTTTTTGCGAAATAAAACGGAAACCCAACGACAATACGCAAAGCAAGATAGGGTCTCGATTTCAGCGGCAACGCTTCAGCGCGCACCGTCGAATTGCGGTTGAGCTTGCCCATGAACTGCGCCGCGCCGGTGAAGGCGTGATGCAGAATCGGCTCTTTCAGCCGCCCGACAGCAACGCCGTCCGGGATTTCAAATTGATCCCAGGCCTTATGCGCTGGCGCGCGCACGATGCGCCGATCATACAACTTGTGGCGGACCTGAAGCCCGAAATCGCGCCAGGGCTTTCCCACCGGCGGGACCAGCGCCAGCATGGTGCGGTAAATCTTGTTCGGCGGCGCGCCGCCGGCAAAAAGCCCCGTGATTTCCGCCGCCAGTTCCGGGCTGATGATTTCATCCGCATCAAGATCAAGGAGCCAGTCATGGGCGCAGGCGTCTTCGGCGAGACGTTTTTGATGCCCGTTGCCAAGCCACTCATGATCGATAACACGCGCGCCGGCGTTCTGCGCCAGTTCGATGGTTCCATCGGTCGAACCTGAATCCACCACAACGACTTCATCGGCGACTTGCAACGCCGCGCGCACCACATCGCCGATCATCCGCGCTTCATTGAGAGTGCGGATATAGGCGGAAACAGGAGGTCGCGAATTGGCAGGCATCACCGAGACATAAAAGAAAACGCGCCGCGCGGGAACTCCCATGCGGCGCGTTCCATAATTTAGCGTTTGCCGCTTAGCTAGACTGCTTGTCCGCAATCCAGGCGTCGACATTTTCTTCCAAAATCGCCAGCGGCACGGCGCCATTCTTCAGAACGACATCATGGAACTCGCGGATGTCGAACTCATCGCCGAGCGCGCCCTCCGCGCGGCGGCGCAGTTCGAGAATCTTCAACATGCCGATCTTGTAGGCTGTCGCCTGGCCCGGCATGACGATATAGCGCTCGATCGCCTTGGTGGCGTCGCCTTCAGGGTTTGGCGTATTTTCAAGGAGGTAATTGATCGCCTCCTCGCGGGTCCAGCGCTTATCGTGAATCCCTGTATCGACCACCAGGCGCGCCGCGCGCCAGAGCTCCATGGCGAGACGTCCGAAATCGGAATAAGGATCGGCGTAAAGTCCCATCTCCTTCGGGATGAATTCCGAGTACAAGCCCCAGCCCTCAGTGTAAGCCGTAAAACCGCCGAATTTGCGGAAGCTCGGCACGTCCTCCAGCTCCTGCGCGATGGCGAGCTGCATATGGTGGCCCGGAATGCCTTCATGATAGGCGAGCGCCTCCATCTGATAGGTGGGCATGTCCGCCATGTTGTAGAGATTGGCGTAGTAGATGCCGGGGCGCGAACCGTCCGGCGCCGGGCGCTGATAGAAGGCCTTGCCAGCAGCCTGTTCCCGGAACGGCTCCACGCGCTTGACGATCAACTCGGCCTCCGGCTTGGTCAGGAACAATTCATCAAGGCGTCCGCGCATATTGTCGATAATCGCCGTCGCTTCGGACAGATATTTTTCGCGGCCTTCATCCGTATTCGGATAAGTAAAGCGCTCATCCGGGTCTTCGCGCATATAGACGAAGAACTCCTGCAAACTGCCGTCGAAACCGACCTCGTTCTTGATCTCCTCCATTTCGTCATGAATGCGCGCCACTTCGGCGAGACCGAGATCATGGATCTCCTCGGCGCTCATATCCGTTGTCGTCATCTGGCGCAGCCGGTTGGCGTAATAGGCCTCGCCGTCAGGCAACTTCCATGCGCCGTCCTCGCCCGTCGCGGTCTCCATCTGTTCTTCGAACATGGCGATCAGCGATTCATAGGCGGGCTTCACCGAATTCAGCATGGCGTCGATCGCCTGCGACCGGAGGTCTTCCTTCACCTCGTCGCTGACATCGAGCGCATTCACTTTTTTATTGAAGTCTTCGAGGATCGTTGATGTCTCGCCGCTGTCATCGAAAGGCGCGCCGGAAATGATGTTCTTCGAGGTCGCGATCATTTGCGGATAGGACCATTTGGGCGGATTCACGCCATTCTCAAACTGCGCTTCGGCCACGTCCTGATGTTGACCGAGATAGGTCTCAACGCCGCGCAGGCGCGAAATGTAGGCTTCGGCGTCTTCCAGGGAACTGACGCGATGCTGGTTGATGAGGAAGGCCGGCACGGAGGAATGGGGCCCGCGAAACTGGCTGAATTCGTACCAGTGATTGCGCCAGGGGAAATTGCGCTTCGTCTGCTCGCCCTCAAATTCGAACAGGCGATAGGAAAGCTGCGCCGAGGAATCGAGCTTGTCGTAATCGAATGTCTCGCGCATATCCGCAAGCGCCGCCATTTCCATTTCATAGGTCTCGCGCGCAAATTCGTCGGTGGCGTTATCCCACTCGCCATAATTGGTTTTGCGTCCGAGGAAGGTTTGCGCCATGGGCGAGCGCGCGACGCTCGCCTCAAACTGCTCTTCGAACCAGGCGTTGATCTTTTCAGATTCCGTCTGCGCCGTTTCGTCGGCGGCGGACTGAGAGGGCGCACCTTGCGCCGTGGGCTCGCCTTGCTGCCCGCAGGCGGCGAGCGCCGTCAAGGCGACGGCGGCGAGAAGAGATTTGCGGGAAAAAGTCATTCAAATGCTCCGGATATGGCTGCGCCGGGCAGCGCCCGGCGAATTGGCCGCGAGGCTAGGCGATGCGGGACGAAGGAGCAAGGCGCGGGGTTATTGCCGCTCGGCGGCGTACTCGGCGCGCGCTTTAACCGCCGTGTCAGGAAAATCGGTGAAGAGGCCGTCGACGCCATCATTAAAAAATAAATCATACTCGACGAAAATAAGGCCATCACCCATCTTTACCGGAGCCCATTCGAGAACATCGCCTGTTTCCTCAACTTCCGATGATGATTGACTATCTTCCTTGGCGTCAACTCGTATCGTCGTTTTGCTCACAAACGGCCCCTTCAAATTGGGATTGCGCTGATCGGCTCTGAACGTCCATGGATGGATGACTAACCCAAATCCATGAGCGTTGGAAACAAAAGGCGTTAGCACCCCATTAGCAGCAAGTATCAAATCTTTCGCCGGCCCGACCCCATCCGCATAGTCCGCAATATCCGCAAGCGGAATATTCGGTCCGGCGCCGGGCGTTTCCTCATAGACAAGCTGCACAAGTTTCGCGTCTGTCTTGCCTTTGAGGCGCTTGAGGATATCCGGCTCAAAGGACTGAATGAACACCGGCCCCGCCTCGAAACCATCAAGCGCGGCAAGCAAGGGCTGTTCGAAATCCATGCCGATGGATTGAAAATAGCCGGGATGTTTTGTTTCCGGATAGACGCCCACGGGACGGCCCGCCTCGTCCGCGCGCACAGACACAAAGGCCAGCACTTCCTTAAATGTCGGAATTTCATAGAGTCCGTCATAGTCTTTTGAACGCCCTGGAAAGGGTTGCACCGCGCGCAGGGTTTTCAGCTCCGCCAGTGTGAAATCTTCGACCCACCAGTCGTCGCGCGGCGCATCGTTCGGGTCGGCGTTTGGCTTTTTACGGTCCGCGAATTCAGGGCGACCGGCGACATCCGTTGTCGTCGATAAATAGCGGTCGTGACGGGCGACAAGGACACCGTCTTTGGTGAACACGAGGTCCGGCTCGATCACGTCCGCACCCTGTTCTATGGCGAGACCATAGGCTTCCAGCGTATGCTCGGGCAGATAGCCGCTGGCGCCGCGATGGGCGATGATCAGCGGCGGCTTTCCATCGAGCGTAGACCAGATATTACCCTCTTCCGGCGCCTCGGCCGTTGCACATGCCGAAAGCGCCAGCAGCGGCGCAAGCCAGATCCATTTTTTTCCGATCATCACCGCCTCTCGCCCGTTTGCAGGAACGAGACTGCGGACTTCACATCAGAGTTTCAAGGCCGCGCCGTTTCAATTTGCCGCCGCGGCGGACGCCTGCGGCCTTCCGGACGGCCTTGCGGCCCGCCTGTATTCTGCGCCATGGGCGGCGCGACAAACGCCTCCATCTTCACGCGTGCAAATCGTTCGGCCTTCGCATAAGCGCTTTCCGACGCCGCTTCAGAAATAACGTTCTTCAGATGATCACTTACCGGCGAGGGAACCGGCCGCAAGGCGTATGTGTCGCGCGCGCCGTTCGACATATAAATGATGGACCACATCAGCGCGGCTTCAGGATCGGGAGCAATGTGAGACGCGGCAAAGCCTGGCGCGCCGCTCAAGGCTTCTGCGAGTTTTCCTTGCGCCCGCGGATCGCCGGCCCATGCTGCGCGGCTGAGCCAGAAGACGCCCTCCTGCCGGAAAAGTGCGGTTTCCGCGTCATTCGCGCCTGTCATTTCAAGGAGACAGGCCCCAAGTTCATATTGCGCGATTTCATAGCCCTCGCCATAGCTCGCCACCATGCGATAGGCGGGAGCGGCTTTTGCGCAACCTTGCGTCGCTAGCTGTTCGCGCGCCGCAGCCAATAACGATGAAGGCCGGTTAATCCCAACAGCGCGCCGGGCGCCGAACTCGGCGCCCGGCCCTCCGCGTTTCGACGGCGCACAGGCGGTAATGAGAATTGCGGTTATGGCAATCAACGCTATGTGCAATATCGTTTTCATGGGGCGCCTGTGCGATGCAAAGGGAGGAAAACTGTCCGGTGTCTCTCCAACGGACCATCACGCAAATTCCGTCGCAAAAAAATCTAAGAAAAGAGCGCCGGAATTTTTAGCGGCTCACGTTTCACCTGTGTCCGCGCGCCGATCCCGTTAGCGCCCCGATGCATGGGATCAAAGGTGCGGATCGCCCTTGGGCCTCCGCCGCAGCGCCTCCCCTCGTCCCTGAGCTGAAGCTGCGGCGGGCGCTCCCTACCGTGTCATTTCTCCGGCCCTAGTCAGCCGCCATGGTCAGAACAGCAGCATAGGCGTCGACGCCGTAGAAAAGATTGCCGAGGCGGATGTTTTCGTCCGCCGAATGCTGGTTGTTGTCGTAATTGGCGATGGGCAGGATGACGATGGGCGCGTCGGAAACGCTTTCGAACATATAAAGCGGCAGCGACCCGCCAAGGCTCGGATTGAGGATCAGACCGTCGTCCGCAGCCTCTTTCAATGCGGAGATCAGCGGCGCGACGCGCGCATCTTCCATATCGCTGCGCATGGCGGGATAGCCGCCGCTGCGACGCACTTTGGCGATCAGGGGATAGCGCGTGCGGATTTCGGCGTCCGGGTCTTCACGGACAATATGATAGCCCTGCCGCTCAATATGCTTTTCAACGAGGGTCAGCATTTCCTCCGGATCATTGCCCTTAACGAGCCGCAGCCCGATCGACGCGGTTGCTGTAGGCGGAATGACATTGCGAGAAAGCGCGCCGATTTCAGCGCTTTTGAGGCCTTTGAGGTTGAGCGCCGGCAATAGCAGCCTTTCGCCCAGCGGCGCATTGTTCATTTCCGTTTCCGCAAGACCGAAGGTTTCGCGCAGCTTTCCGTCCGTATCGGGCATGGCGGCGATGGCGGCGCGCTCCGCCTTTGAAATCGGCGCGGCGGATGTGTAGAAATCTTTGATCAGTACCCGTCCCTTTTCATCTTTCATGCTCGCAAGGAGCTGCGCCAGGCGCCAGCCCGGACCCGGCGCCCAGTTGCCGTAATGACCGCTGTGAAGACCGCGATTGGGTCCGTAAACCGTAACTTCAAGCCCTGTGACGCCGCGCACGCCGAAGACGAGCTGTGGCCGCCCGCTCTGATGGGTCGGGCCGTCGCAGAACAGCCAGAGATCCACATCGGCGAATTTGTCCGGATGCTCGCCGAGATAATCGTCAAGATAGTCCGATCCCGCCTCTTCCTCGCCATCGAAGACCAGCTTGATGTTTGAGGTAAAACCGATGCCCGCTTCATCGAGCGCATCGATCGCGGCGAGCAGCGCGGGTATCGGCGCCTTGTCGTCGCTCGCCGAGCGGGCATAGATCCGCCAGTCTTCATTGATGGCGTCGCCGTCTTTTGGAAACGCAATTTCTTCCCCGCCCTCGCTCATGGCGCGCGAATAAAGCCGCGGATCAAAAGGCGGATGCGTCCATTCGGCAGGCTCCGTCGGCTGGCCGTCATAGTGAACATAGATGGCGATGGTGCGCGTCGCGCCGGGCGTTTCGCGCAGACCATAGATCAGCGGCGGCGCCTCCTCGCTCTCCAGCAGCTCCATCTCGAAGCCGCGTTCGGCGAATAGTGCGCCGATATAATCGGCGTTGCGGCGAATGTTATCCGCATCATTGGCGTCGTTCGGCAAGGAAAGCAGATCCATAAATCCTTGCAGCATCTTAGCGCCATGTTCGCCTTTCCATGCCTGCGCCGCCGCCACCGCAGTCGCGGGTTTATCCGCAGGCGGCTGCGCCGCAGCCCCTGTCATGATCGCCGCTGTCGCCAGCGCCGCCGCCGCAAGATATTTCATCGCCCGCCCCTTCTTATCTGCAATTAAAAAACCCGGACGGGATAAAACCACGTCCGGGCCGGTTTCGCAAAGCTGCGGGCGCGAACCCGCCGATCAACTGTTAGCTTGTTCTTCCATATAGGCGTCGAGTTCGTCCTCGACCTCGGCAACAGCCTTCTTGTCTTCAGGAGAGACGTCGGCGACGGTTTCCATCATCGCCATCGCCTGCTCCATCTGGGCTTTCATTTCCGGCGGCATCATATCCATCATGGCCGGGTCCATCGCCTTCATCTGGGCCATGGCGCCCGGATTTTCCTTTTCCATTTTCAGCGCCATATAGGCGACCATCACCTTGTCGCCGGCCTCGCCCCAGCTTTCCGCGCTGAAGCCATGCGGCTTGACGGCGTTCGAAAGCCGTCCGTATTCGGAAGGATGCTTGGCTTTCAGCGCCTTGACCGCGCCGGAAAATGGCTTGAACGCCTCACCTGGTTTGGGCTGCGTATCGACGCGCATTTCATCGGTCTTGCCTTCGGCCTCCAGCTCCTCGCCGAGGCTTTCCACGGCCGGCAAAGACGCCACGAAGCGCTTCGCCGCGTCCGCCGTCAAGGCGTCATCGCCAGCGAAGGCAGGCCCCGCCGCGAAGATCAAAACGGCGCCGAGCGCCATCATCAGATTTTTCATGTCACAACTCCCCTTTGGTGAATCAGATAATGCATTTCGCATTCTAGGGGAGTTTCGAGCCTCGCGCGACCGGCTTACCGATAATTATAGGATCAGCGCCCGCGTTCCTTGACCATCTCCGCCCGGTTCGGATTGATTTTTTCCGGCGCATCATCGTCAGGAAACTTGAAATCCGCCTGCCGCACCACATCCGGCCATTTTTCATCAAATGCATAGCGCGCATAACTCCCGGCCCGGTCCACCCAATGCATGAAGATATGCGCCGACCAGCGATTAGGGTTGGGATTTACGCGACCATGCAGGTAGTTGATGCCATTATAGATCACCGCGTCGCCGATCCCCATGGGCGCCCCATGGAGCTTGATATTGCCTTCTTCATTGGCGACATCCGCGGGGCGGCGCTCCTTGGCGTCGTAATACTTGTCGCTGATATTCAGCTCCCAGATCAAATCGTTCGAATAGCCGAGCGTAAGCGACATCGCATGTTCGCAATTCTTCGCATCGCTGTGCAAATGACAAACATCGCCCTGACGATAGACGCGGAAATAAGCGTGTGACGGCAACAGGTCCTTGCCCACCACCGTCGACATATAGGACGTCATGCCCCATTGCAGCATCGCCATGGGCGAATAGTCGAAGGAGTAACATTCATAAGCCTTTTGATCGGTCAAAAAGGTCTTGATGTAATCGCCCTGATAGCTCTCCCAGTCGCCGCCAAGCTCCTGCTGGATCTTGTAAAGCGTCGCATCGGCGACTTCGACGGGCATGGCCTTGCGCGCCAGCGTCCATCCCCGCTTTTCATATTCCGCCCGCTGCGTTTCAATCTGCGCCGCCCGATCCATAGTCTTTCTCTTTAATCAACCTCTTCAGACGAACTCTAGCTAAGCGTCTTCATCGACGCCAGCACGAAGCCAGCCGGTGATGGAAATCCGCACGGCGCCGGCGAAAGGCGAGACGAGCCCCACTGAATGGGCCGCCGGGACGGCGAACATGTTAAGGGTGTTGAAGGCAGGCATGAACGCGCCCTCAATATGTCCCTCCTCATCGAAAAAGTTCAGATAGCCGCCCCAGTCCTGGCGCCATTTCTTCGTCAGGTTCACCACAAAAGCCGCGCGGCGGTTTTTGCCTTCGACGGCGTCATTGTGGAGCGTGAGGAAGTGGCCGGGCCCGTAAAGCGTCGCCTGCGCATCGGCGAAGGCGATATCGTCAAAACCAGTGACGCGGCGCACGAAATTCAAATAGGGCTCGCTGTTCAGAAACGCGACGGCGTTTTTCAAGGGCGCGCTCAATTCGCTGTCGGCCTTCCAGCGGTCGTAGATCGGGATGTTCTCATAAAAATAGGAAAAGCCCTTTTGCGCGCCCGCGTGAATGATCTGTTCCGTGGTGCGCTTTTTCTCTTCGTCGAAATCGCGCCAGCCGGCGGCGTCTATGTCGAAATGGCGGCCATTGGCGAAAAACACGAGATTGCGCCGCGGCTCTTTCTCGATAGACTTGCACAGGGTTTCCGCATCCGCCTTGTCGAGAATTTTCGGAATCGAAATCCGGCCACGCCTCTTGAACCGCTCGTGAAGCGCATCGGGATCGAGTGTGGGGTTTAGCTGCATCGTCAACACTATCCGCCGCGGGCCTGAACACCGCGCCCATGGTTACAGGACCGGCGGCGCAATTGGGAGGGGGGCGGAACGCGGCTAATCGCGCGCCACCTTCGCCCTGCCTGCTTTCAGCTCGCCGCGGCGGCGCTTTTCTTCCACGCGTTTGCGTTTCTGATTGCGGGAGACCCTGGTTTTTACCCGCTTTTTCGGCGGCGTCGCCGCACGCTCGATCAGCGCGGCGAGACGCGCGCGGGCGTCTTCGCGGTTCTGTTCCTGCGTGCGGAAGCGCTTCGCCTCGATGATGAGCTCGCCCTCGCGGGTCATGCGCCGCCCGGCGATGGTTTTAAGGCGCGTCTTCACGGGCTGAGGCAAGGACGGCGAATTTTGGACGTGGAAACGCAACTGCACCGCGCTCGCGACCTTGTTGACATTCTGTCCGCCGGGCCCCGAGGCGCGGATGAAAGTCTCCACAAGCTCCCAGTCGGGAATCGTTATGTCGCCGATGGAAATCGCCATAAGCCTTGAATACACTTCAGGCTGATGAACGAAAACCGATTTTGAGGATAAACGCCATGACCGAGATTTCACCGAAGCTGCAGGACAGGATCGACGCCGCGACGTTCAGGCGGCTCGTTTCGCATCTTCGTAACCGCCCGGACGTGCAGAATATCGATCTCATGATCCTCGCCGATTTCTGCCGCAACTGCTTGGGCGACTGGCAGCGCGAGGCGGCGGAAGCCGAAGGCGTTTCGCTGACCAAGGAGGAAGCGCGCGAGCGCGTCTACGGCATGCCTTATTCAGAGTGGAAATCGAAATATCAAAAGGAAGCGACGCCGGCACAGATGGCGGCGTTTGAGAAGAGACGGAAGAGGAAGTTGTAGTCTAACCGACGGCACGTTAGACAACCCATACGTCATGGATCAGCTCGACCATCTTACCAATAAGAGTAACCAGAACACCGAACATAAAGAACAATAAAGCAAAAACCACTCCAATTGCTTGCAGCGGCTTCTTATCCGTATCCAGCAATGATCTAGCGCGCGTTATAATGGAGTTCTTGCTAGCATACACAGCTCTTACAAGTGGTATACTTATAGCTGTAATCCAAAGCCATATTGATGTTAAAAATGTGGTGGCGAAAGATGCATAATAGAGCACATAGTCACTATCATCCATGTTCAAATAGTTTGCTTTCGCATACTCGTATGCGCCAAGGGGAGGAGAGGCATGCTTGCCATACCAATCTGAAATCGATGTATTAAATAGGCCATCAATCAAAAATACCGAAAAATCCAGAGGGCTATAATAGTTCAATTCGCCTATACCCGGGACCAAATACGCAACAGTGATTTTAGCGAATGTATACCCAAGCAAGACATAAAGCAGAAAAGTGAGCAGAGCATCCAAAAAAACATACCGCAACGCGATGCTATTTTTATCGTCCATGATTCTGAGGACCAGCCGCGTTTGATATAAGGATGCAAAATCTGTCAAAATATTCATCAGATAGACTGCCAGCATAACCCCTAATGCGCCGCCGCCAGCAAAAGAAATTTCGCGTAACCACCCTTTGATAGAATGTGCTTGGTCAGACCAACCAAAATGAGACGTATGAAGAGTAAGAAGCCGATACAAAAACACAACAGTCAAAGCTACAACGCTAACAAGCGCGCTACGTTTGAAGCACACCAACGTCCAGTGTTTTGAAGAGAAGGCGTCTTCGAATATCTGATTGAATATCTTGGGCGTACTTGGCGCCTTTGCAGACGAAGCGCCGCTGCCAAAAACTTTGCTTTTAATGGATTCTCTCAAATCAGGATGCAACATATGATCACCCCAAGAGAAAAGTGCAATTATCAGGGTAGAGAAGGCAACAAAAGGATCAATCTCTTGGGGAAGGGCACCACCTATAAACTCTAGCAATCGTTCCATCGCTCTTACCCCCTAATTAGCGATTCAAATTATAAGCCTTAGTTTTAAAAAAATTGCCGGAGCTAAACACCCATCCGCTCCTTGCGGACTTCGCTCGCGCGTTTCTTGACGCTTTCCGATTTCAATTGTCCGCAGGCGGCGAAGATGTCACGGCCGCGGGGCGTCCGGATCGGCGAGGCGTAGCCGGCGCGCGACAAGATGTCGGCGAAACCTTCAATGCGCTCCCAGCTTGAGCATTCATAGGGCGCGCCCGGCCACGGATTGAACGGGATCAAGTTGATCTTGGCGGGGACGCCTTTGAGGAGCCGTACAAGTTCCCGCGCTTCGGCGTCACTGTCGTTGACGCCTTTCAGCATGACATATTCGAAGGTGATGCGCCGCGCATTGCCGAGGCCCGGATAGGCGCGGCAAGCGTCCATCAATTCCGCAATCGGATATTTCCTGTTGATGGGCACCAGTTCGTCGCGCAACGGATCGTTGGTGGCGTGGAGCGAAATCGCCAGCATGGCGGATGTTTCCTCGCCGAGCCGCGTCATCTCCGGAACCACGCCGGAGGTGGATACTGTAATACGCCGGCGCGAGATGGAAATCCCGTCGCCGTCGGAAATGACGTCGATCGCCTTTGCGACATTGTCGAGATTATAGAGCGGCTCGCCCATGCCCATGAAGACGATGTTGGAAAGGCGCCGGTCTTCCTTGCCCGAGGGCCATTCCTGCAAGTCACCTTTGACCGCCATGACCTGATTGACGATTTCGGCGGATGTCAGATTACGGACGAGTTTCTGCGTCCCCGTATGACAGAAGGTGCAGGCGAGCGTGCAGCCGACCTGGGACGACACGCACAGCGCCCCGGCGCGGCCCACATCGGGGATGAAAACGCATTCGACCTCGACGCCGGGCCCGAGGCGGATCAGATATTTGCGCGTGCCGTCGACGGAGACGAGGCGTTCGGTCACTTCCGGCCGCGCGACCTGGAAACGTTCGGCGAGCCCCGCGCGCATCTCCTTGGCGATATCCGTCATCGCGGCGAAGTCGGTCTGCCCGTAGTGATAGATCCAGCGCCAGAGCTGCGTCGCGCGCATCTTCGCTTTTTTCGGGTCGAGCCCGAAAGCCTCAGACAAAACATCCGCAATCTCAGCCCGGGTCATCCCCGCGAGATTAACCAGCCCTTGTGTTTCCGGGCGTTTTGAGAGGTCGAGCGTCGTCATAAGGGGCGGGATATAGGCGCTGGAGCGCGTTCCCGCAATTGGCTGCACTCATCGCCTCTAACCACGGCGGGCGGCGTGGGCTTCTTTTGCGGTCTTGAGGCGGGCGATGCTTTCCTCCGGCCAGTATTCGCTCATCTTGTAATAGCCCTTCACCGCCGGCATGGCGTGAGAAAGCTCGACCCAGGGCTGTTTCGACGCGGTGTAGATCTGAATATCCGGCGGAAAGCGATCCGGCTCATCAAGGGTTCCGACGCGGATGAAGGCGATCGCGGGCCCCGCGCCGCCATAATGGCTCCACAGCGCCACATGGCAGCCCGGACAGCGATGGATTTTCTGGCCGCGTCCGCTTTCCGACGGCGTGTCGATACATGCCGGCTCGTCGCCAAGCAGTTCCACGCACTCTCTTTCGATCATGGCGTTGAGCGCGAAGGCCGCGCCGGTCTCGCGCTGGCACCAGCGGCAATGACAGCAATGAACGAATAAAGGCGGCGCGGTGAGGCGATACCGCACCTTTGCGCATGCGCAGCCGCCTTCGGCAGAAAAAGACCCGGTCATCGGCGCCTCCCTCCTGTTGCGATTATGAGCTTAGCGTCAGGACGGCGCGCCGCAAGACGCCCCAAAGCCGGCGCAAAGAGACCGTCGGGGGCGCCATTCGCAATTGCCATTGCAGCCGCAGCATGGTGAGTGAGGGTCTGGAGATTTCAGCCCCATGACTTCATCGGCGCCGCCGCCTGGCGCAACTGTCACAACGCCGACACAGCGCCGGATCGCCATTGCGCTCCTGCTCGTGGGCGCCGTCTGCGCCGGCATGGGCCAGACCATCGTCTTTTCGGTGTTGCCGCCGCTGGCGCGGGAAATCGGCCTTTCGAATTTTCAGACCGGCTTCATCTTCACCCTGTCCGCCTGCGCCTGGGTTTTTCTGGGGCCGGTCTGGGGCCGGATGAGCGACCGGCATGGCAGGAAGCCGTTCATCATTGCGGGCATGATCGGCTATGCCGGCTCCATGACGCTGTTCGGCGGCTCAATTTATCTCGGCCTCGCCGGCGTTCTGTCCGGCCTCCCGCTTTATCTCCTGATCGTCGCAACGCGTAGCATTTACGGCCTTGTGGGCTCCGCCGGGCCGCCGGCGGCGCAGGCCTATATCGCCGACCGCACGTCGAAAAAGGATCGCACGGCGGGGATCGCCGGGTTTTCCGCCGCCTTCGGTTTCGGCGCCATGCTGGGGCCGGGCTTCGGCGCCGCCGCTTCTCTTCTCGGGCGCGTCACGCCGTTTTTCGCCGCCGCCGCGCTCGGCTTTTTGATGATGTTCGCGGTTCTCGCCTTTCTCCCGGAACGCACGGGCCCGACGGAGCGCAAGACGCAAAAGAAGGTTCGCCTTCTCGACAGCCGGATCACGCCGTTTCTAGGCTTCGCCCTCGCCTTCTCCATCATCAACGCCATCCCGATCCAGACCATCGCGTTCTATTTCATCGACCGGCTCGGCTATTCGACGGCTCAGGCGCCGGGCTATGTGAGCATCGGGCTGACCGCCGGCGCGCTCGCCTCCCTTTTCGCACAGCTTGTCATCGTTCAGCGCCTGCGCCTGCCGCCCGCGCGGCTGATGCGGATCGCGCCTGCGCTGATGCTCGGCGGGCACATGCTGATCTTGTTCTCCGACACGCTGTGGCCCACGGTGATCGGGATGATGGCGAGCGGCCTTGGTTCCGGAATGGCGATCCCGGCGGCGACGGCCGCGACCTCGCTTGCGGTCGAGCCCGACGAACAGGGCGGGGCCATCGGCCTTGCGGGCGCGGCGACGGCGTCGGGCTTCATCGTCTCGCCGCTGATTGCTTTTACACTGTACGCAGAAGCGCCGCAGGCGCCGTTCATCCTGTCTTCGGCGCTGGCGCTCGCTCTTCTCGGCTATGCATGGGTCAGCCGCAAGGTGGGCGGCGCCATTCCGCCCGATATGGACGAGGCGCCAGAAGAAGCCGTGAGCGAGCCCGCCGCGGCGCCCTATCAGTAATTCTAATCCGGCGACGGCTTGCCGTCGTCGTCGAAGAAAAGAATGTCGCCCGGCTGGCAGTCGAGCTCCTTGCAGATCGCCTCGAGGGTCGAAAAGCGGATCGCTTTGGCCTTGCCGGTCTTAAGAATGGAAAGATTTGCGATTGTCACGCCCACACGTTCGGACAGCTCCGTCAGCGACATGCCGCGGTCAAGCAAGACCCGATCGAGTTTGACGGAAATAGACATTAAACGGTGAGGTCCTGTTCTTCTTTCATGCGCGCGCCTTCACGGAACACTTCCGCAAGAACGAAAACGGTGACGATGGCGAGCCAGGATAGAAAAGTCATGTTGAGCTCGACATCGGCGTCGAAGATCAACGCCAGAAAGCCGAAAGCGAATTTCGCCCCCTCGCCCATCAGGAGCGCATAGCCGATGCCGCGGAAGCGGTCGGCGTTTTCCTTCACGAAGGGCGAACCGAAGCGTAGAGCCTTCAGAATTTCGAGCAGCCTGTTCACCACGAACAACATGACCGCAAAAGTCACAAAGGCGCTCGACACCTTGATGAAATCTTCCGCGCCTACGAGACCGTCGCCGTCGAAAACCACTGCGTCGCCGCCAGCGAAGATGTCTGCGATGACTGGCGCGAAAGGAAGAATGATCAGCGCCAGTGTAACGGCGCCGAGCATGATCCATAAAATCACGCGCGTTATGTGAAGACCGATTGCGAGAATCGATGAAAGCGATCCCTTGCCTATGGCGCGCATGGTGAAATCTCCGTCCTGGCGGGCGCCTGAAAAGGCCCTCTCGACTCGCCCTTAAAACAGGGCGATCAGGCAGAAGGCCTTTTCGCAGCTTTGCGGGATGTCGTCAGCCCCGCCTTCCGCCGGGGAGGCGACAGCGAGCGAGTAAAGGCTCGCCGCCGCGAAGGCGGCGAAAACCACCGCCGCCATTCTCTGGACAAGTCTGGACATTACGCCACTCCCGCGAAGGAACCGATCGCCGAGACATAACCGGCAGCGATGACGGTGACGGTGAGGAAGACAGCCAGTCCATTGACAAACTGGCCAAATTTATCGACACTGAAGTCTGAGTTTGCAAAGCGCATGGGTTTCTCCTTTTCTTTCCTGTGTTAGCGGCTCGTTTTGATCTTCTTGAGCGGCGGTTTTCCGCCGCTCTTTTTTTTGTTTCACCGCTTTTTCGGCCGGTTTTCCCTTTTTGCGGGCGGGGCCGTCCTTTCCCCGGGGTTTCTCCGTTTTGGGCTCTTTTTCCGCCGGTATTCCGGTCTTTTCGGCCCTTTTTCTTTTCGCCCCGGGTCTGGTATTCCTCCGGCTCCGGGGCCCCGTGTTCGCGGCGTTTTCCGCCGTCTTGTTGATTATCGATATACACTTATCGAAAAACAATACAAGAGGTTTTTGCCGAAAAACGATAATTTTTTTTCGATAAGGGATAAAAACATGGGCGAAACTATGCGGAAATTAGGGCCTGGGCGGCTTGTGATCGCCTCTCACAATGATGGAAAAGTAAAAGAAATCAATGACTTGCTTTCCCCGCTCGGTATCGAGGCGGTCTCCGCAAAAAAATTAGGCCTCCCCGACCCCGAAGAGACCGGAACGACCTTCGCGGAGAACGCCGAATTGAAGGCGCTGGCCGCCGCCAAGGCGTCCGGCCTGCCCGCCCTCGCCGATGATTCAGGGCTTTCCGTGACCGCGCTCGCCGGCGCGCCGGGCATTTTTTCGGCCCGCTGGGCGGGCGAGCCCCGGGATTTCGGCATGGCCATGAAAAAGGTCGAGACGGCGGTCTTCGACACCGGGACCGAGGATTTCTCCGCCCGCTTCGTCTGCGCGCTCTCGCTCGCCTGGCCCGACGGGCATACGGAAACCTTTGAAGGCGAGTTGAAGGGCGTTCTTATTTTTCCGGGACGCGGCGACAAGGGATTCGGCTATGATCCGATCTTCGTTCCCGACGGCTATCATAAGACATTTGCGGAAATGGACCCGGAAGAAAAACACGCCATCTCTCACCGTGCGGATGCCTTCCGTAAACTGATGAAAGCGCATTTTTGATGTTGAGAATTATTGCCGCTCTTTTTGCCGCGCTGTTCATTGTCTCTTGCGCATCGACACCAGAAACGCAGCAAGCAGAAAACAGACTGCCCGAACCGTCACTTGAAAAAATTGCAGACAATGTCTGGATTCATAAAAGCTATCGCGTCGTCGAGCCCTGGGGCCCTGTTCTATCTCAGGGCATAGTGGTCAGAACCGAAGGCGGTGTCGCGCTCGTTGATACGGCGTGGACGGACGAAGAAACGGAAACGCTTCTCAATCTCATCGCCACGGAAACAGGAGAACTGCCTATACAAGCCATCGTCACGCACGCCCATGCCGACAAGATGGGCGGCATGGATGCGCTTCATGCCCGTGACATTGCAACCATCGCGCATCAATTTTCCAATGAAGACGCACCCGCGCGTTCTCTATCGCCAGCGCGAACATCCATAGAAATGCGAGAGAAAGATAATATTATTGCGGCCGCACAAGACTCCTCAATTGTGTACGAGCTATTTTATCCCGGCCCTGGCCACACACGCGACAATATCGTTGTCTATTACGCCCCGGCGAAGGTCCTCTTCGGCGGCTGCCTAATTCGCCCCGGCGATAGCGACAATCTAGGCAACACCGCCGATGGCGATGTGGGTTACTGGGCTGAGGCCGTGAGGAATGTCGCGGAAGCCTTTCCTGACGCCGAAATCGTGATCCCGAGCCATGGCCCCATGGGCGGACGGGAGCTTCTCGACCACACGATTGCACTGGCGGAACAGGCGGCCGCCAATCAGTGACGAAGCTTTTCGGCGTTTATGTCCACTGGCCGTACTGCGCGCGCATCTGCCCCTATTGCGATTTCAACGTCTATAAAAACCGCGCTGTCGATGCGGACATATGGGTTGCGGCGCTGACGCGCGATCTCGAAAAATACGCAACGCGGACGCGAGGCCGCAAACTGACCAGCCTTTATTTCGGCGGCGGCACGCCATCGCTCGCGCCGCTTCCCGTCATCGAAAGCGTCATCGAAACTTGCGAGCGCCTCTGGGGTTTCGCACCGAGCGCCGAGATCACACTGGAAGCCAATCCGACGGATGCGGAGCAATCGCGCTTCGAAGCGTTTGCAAAGGCGGGCGTCAACCGCCTGTCGCTCGGCGTGCAGAGCTTGCGCGACGATGCGCTGAAATTTCTCGGCCGCGACCACGACGCCGTAGCAGCCAAACGCGCCATCGCGGCGGCCCAAGCGGCGTTCCCGCGCGTCACCTTCGACTTGATCTACGGACGCCCCGGTCAAACGCTTCAAGACTGGCGCGCCGAACTATCGGAAGCGCTGGAACTAGGACCGAAACATCTCTCCCTTTACCAGCTCACGATCGAACCGGGCACGGCTTTTGGCGTCGCCGTGGACAAGGGCCGCTGGGCGCCGCCCGAAGACGATGTCACGGCGGACATGTATGATATCGCGCAGGAAATGACGGCGGTGGCCGGTCTTCCCGCCTATGAGATTTCGAACCACGCCGCCCCCGGCGAGGAAAGCCGTCACAATCTCGTCTACTGGACTTACGGCGATTATGCAGGCGTCGGGCCCGGCGCCCATGGACGCCTCACTGAGGATGGCGCGCGCATCGCCACCGAAACGCCGCTGGCGCCTCCGGACTATCTCTCGGCGGCCCCACACGAAGAAACCACGCTCACACCCGCAGAAGCGGCCATGGAGCGGCTTTCCATGGGGCTGCGGCTGACAGCAGGCACGCCTTTCACCGAGGACGACGCCTTCTTTGCCGAGGCCGGCGCTCTGGAGCGCCTTGACCGGCTGATCGGCGACAAGCTTCTGCAATGGGACGGCCAAACCCTCGTCGCGACCGCCAACGGACGGCGCATTCTAAACCGCGTCCTTTACGAACTCTTCGCGTAAGGCCACAACGGGAACATGAACGACCTCTCCGACATTGCTCACCTTGTTGAGCTTTCCGTGGCGCCGGTTTTCCTTCTGGCGGGCATCGGCGCGCTGTTGAATGTGGTGACCGCGCGCCTCGGCCGCGTTGTCGATCGGGCTCGCAATTTGGAAGAACGTCTCTATGCGCCGCGCAGCGATGATGAAGCCGCGCGCATCCGCGCCGAACTCGGTTCGCTCGACCGGCGCATGCTGCTCGCCCAGCGCGCGATCTTCCTGTTCTCCACCGCAGCGCTGCTGATCTGTCTCGTCGTTGCGTCGATCTTTATTGGCGAGTTTGTCGACCTCGCCGTGCCGGCGCTTGTCGCCGTGATCTTCATCGCCACAATGTTTGCGATGATCGCGGGACTAGCACTGTTCCTGATGGAAATTTCCATTGCCACGAAAGTGCTGCGCGTGCGCGCGGACCTGTTTGCGAAATGAGCCCCGAAGAACGAGAACGCTATGCAAGGCACATCCTGCTGAAGGAAGTCGGCGGACAGGGCCAGCAGAAACTTCTTGCCGCCCGCGTGCTGGTGGTCGGCGCCGGCGGGCTCGGCAGCCCGATCCTATCCTATCTCGCCGCGGCGGGCGTCGGGACAATTGGTGTCGCCGACAGCGACGTTGTTTCGCTATCGAACCTGCAACGTCAAACGCTGTTCCGCACGGAAGACATTGGACGCGAAAAAACCGAAGCCGCCAAAGATGCGATCAAGCGGCTCAATCCTCATGTGAAAATCATCATGCATCCGCGCATCGCTGATGAAAACGCGGCAGGCGTCATTGCGGATTATAATCTCGTTGTTGAAGGCGTGGACAATTTCGAGACGCGCTATGCGCTGAACCGCGCCTGCATCGTCGAAAAGAAACCGCTGGTCTCCGCCGCCGTGGGCCGGTTCGAAGGCCAGCTTTCAACCTTCAAGCCTTATGAAAAGCCGTGCGCCTTGCCCTGTTATCGCTGCCTTGTGCCGGAGGAGCCGCCGCGCGAGGAGCAAGTCAACTGCGCCGAGGAAGGCGTTCTCGGCGCCGTCACCGGCGTCATGGGCACGCTCGCCGCCATGGAAGTCCTGAAAGAACTTCTCGGCGTCGGCGACAGTCTCGCCGGGCGATTGATGATCTATGACGGGCTGGGCGCATCATTCCGCACTATCGCGCTGCCGGCGGATCCGGCCTGCGCCGATTGCGGCGCCCAAACGCCTTCTGAAAGCTGATGAAAACTAGTCGTCGAGTGTGATGACGACGACGCTGCCGCGGGTTACTGAGACTTTGGTCTCGTCGAAGCGCGGCTTTCTGAGTTTCGGCTTCACGCCATTGGAGAACGCCACCGGCTCTTTCGGACGGCCAAGGACCTTGCCGCGATTGAGTTTGCCGTCGCCATTCTCATCGAGATAGGCCGCGAAAGCGTATTCGCCGGGCTCTAGGCCGCCAAGCGGCAGCACCGCCACGCCGTCCTGATCGAGCGGCGCCTCAAACTTTGCGCGGGCCTGTTCCAGGAAAGCTTCTTCACTGTCATAAATGGTGAGGCGCACCGCCTGGCCCGGCGCGGCTGAAAATTCGGTTTTCACCGCGGCCACCACATGGGCGGGATCTGCATATTTTGCGAGAACCGGATCGGCCGGGACCGAATCCGCATGCGCGGCGCCGGCGGCCGCCAACAACACCCCGATCCCCAAAATACGACGCACGCTACGCTCTCTTTCAGCCGTCAAAGCGGCTACGGAACTTTGGCTCTTCGCCCTTATGTTCATGGTCAGGCGCTCTTCGCACCCGCACAAATTCATCTAATGCAAAATCGGCGCGGCGCAAGAGGCTTTACCGATCCTTAAGCCTTCCATGATGCGTCCGGAAACTTGCGATTCAACTAAAATTGCGGATATCCGGCGTTAAGGTCTCGGAGATGTTACCCGGCGGCCACGCCCCCGGTCATATAGCCGGCGAATTTGGGCGCGCCCTTGGCATAATGCTGATCCAGCCGATCGATTTGGAAGCCCGCCTTCCTGACCAACGCCGCCGGATCACGGTTCAGATGGCAACCGCCGGCGAGCTTCCCCCACAGGCCATTGAGCCGGTTTTGCCATTTCGCGACGCCCGCATCGGGCGCGAGCCCATGCTCGAGAAAGACGAATTTGCCACCCGGCTTCAAGACGCGCCGCATGCCCGCAAGGGCGGCCTCGACATCGGGAATGGTGCAGAGCGTATAGGTGACGAGCACCGTATCCACCGAGGCGTCTGGCAAAGGAATCTCCTCACCGGGGAGATCGAGCCACTCGAGCGGAAAAGACAGCCCGCCAATGCGTTTCAGCGCCCGCTTGCGCATGACTGAGGACGGCTCCAGCGCATAAAGCCGGGTGATCGCCCTTTGATCGTAATAGGGCGCATTATGTCCTGAGCCAAAGCCGACTTCGAGCACATCGCCCGTCGCCTCGGGCACGATCTTCTCCCGCTCCCGGGAGATCGCCTTCATCCCGCACGCGCAAGAGACGATCGCCGGCTCAATGTGTTCGCTGTAAAATCCCATGGCCCGCAACCCTCTCAAAACCTGATGGCAGCCTATCCTCTGTGCTCCGCGCGCATCTGCCGTCTTCTGTCATAAACAGCCGCTAACTTTCGTTATGACGGCGCCGGTGTTATGGGCCGGCGCATTGATCTTACTTTTCAGGAAAGCGCCATGAAATCCAGGGCCGTCATCATCGCAAGCCTCGCTCTTTGCCTCGCCGCCGCCCCGGCGCGGGCGGAGGAGCCGCCGCTTGCGCCCGATGATCGCGCTACCTGGTCATTCGTTTGGGAGAATGACTATTTCGCCAATACGGACCGCAATTACACAAATGGCGTCCGGATCGCTTATTTGTCAGGGCTGAAACAGCCGGAGGGCGTGTCAAGCTTTCTCGCCCATGACCTTCTCGGCGCCGGGCAGGAAGCCGGCATCCGTCGCGGGTTCGCAGTGGGGCATTCGATTTTCACGCCGGAAGACACGCTTGCGACGCAGCCGCTGCCGGATCAGCACCCTTATGCCGGCTGGCTTTATGGCGAATATTCCGTGGTCGTACAGCAACGCCAGCGCGTGCAGCAGATCACCCTGCAGGCGGGCGTCGTCGGCCCGGCGGCGCAGGGCGAATGGCTTCAGAACAACTGGCATGACCTCATCGGCGGCGATCCAGTGAATGGCTGGGACAACCAGATCGGCAATGAGCCGGGCTTCGTGCTTTCCTATGACCGCCAGTTCCGGTCGGTTTACGATATAGGCGACAACGGGTTCGGCGCCGACATCACGCCGACCATTGGCGCCTCTCTCGGCAATGTTGACACCCGCGCGCGCGGCGGCCTTACCCTGCGAATCGGCAATGATCTGCGTAATGATTATGGCCCGCCGCGCGTTCGTCCCGCGCTGGCGGGGGCCGGTTTTTTCTCGCCGGTGGACGATTTCAGTTGGCACCTTTTTATCGGCGTCAATGGCAGCGCCGTCGCGCACAACATTTTTCTCGACGGCAGTCTTTTCCGCGATGGCGACCCGCAGGTGGACAAGAACGTGCTGGTGGGTGAAGTACAGGCGGGTCTCGCCCTGCAATTCCGGCGCGTGCAGATTGCCTACACCTTCGTGACGCGCACCAAGGAATTCGAAACGCAAAAGAGCGCCCAACAATTCGGCGCCGTCAGCCTGTCGGTCAAATTCTAGCCCTCGCGGCGCGTTTTATCCGGCCGCGGAAAAATCCTGCGCGCTAGCCCGCTTTCGGCAGGCGGCCGTCATCAAGACCGAGGATAACGCGATCTGGCGGCTTATGCCCATCGGCGAACATCTTGATATTGATGATCATGCGCTCGCCCATTTCGATGCGGCTTTCCACTGTCGCTGACGCCATGTGCGGGAGCAGCACAACGTTGGGCGCCTTCAGCAGTTTTTCGCTGGGCGCGCCGCGTTCATAAACGTCGAGCCCGGCGCCCGCGAGGCGACCTTCTTCGATCATGCTCGCCAGCGCGTCCTCATCGACGATTTCACCGCGCGAGATATTCACGACATAGGCCTGCGGTTGAAGGAGCTCGAGGCGCCTGCGTGACAACAAATGAAAGGTTGCCGGCGTATGCGGACAATTAACTGAGACAATGTCGACGCGCGCCAGCATCTGGTCGAGGCTGTCCCAATAGGTGGCGCCGAGTTCTTCCTCAATATGCGGATTAATCGGCGTTCGATTGTGATAATGGATCGATAAGCCAAAGGCTTTCGCGCGCCGGGCGATCGCCTCCCCCACCCGGCCCAAACCGATAATGCCGAGCTTCCTGCCGCGCACGCGCCGGCCCAGCATCCAGGTCGGCGACCAGCCGTGGAAATCGCCCGTTTCGAGCGCGCGCACGCCCTCCACCAGACGGCGCGGCACGGCAAGTATCAACGCCATGGCCATATCGGCGGCGTCCTCCGCCAGCACCGAGGGCGTGTTGGTGACGGTGACGCCTCGCGCATTCGCCGCCGCGACATCGATATGATCGACGCCGGCGCCGAAATTCGCCACCAACCGCAACCGGTCCCCCGCGGCATCGAAAAAGGCGGCGTCGAGCCGGTCGCCAAGCGTCGGCGCCAGCACATCGGCGTCCCGTGCGCGCTGGACAAGTGCTGCGGGCGAGAGGGGCGCATCTCCGTCATGGAGGACGGCGTCGAAAAGATCGGAGAGCCGCGCCTCCACCGGCGCTGGCAATTTTCGCGTCACCGCGACCCTGATCTTTTTCGCCGTCATACGAAAATCCCGGTCATTTCAGCGCTGCGCGCAATTTCGCGGCTTGAAGTTTTCCACAAATCCGGAAATGAGCCCAAAGTTAACCTCAGGGTTAACCCAAGATTAACGGCTTTGCCGCCAAGTAAGGGTTTATTCACCATCTTTGATTGTTTCGAGCGCCCGTACATGCCGCGTCAGTATTCTGTGTTGTTCATCAGCCTATTCGCCGTCCTCTATTTGACCGGAGCCGCCCTGACGGCGCAAGGCGCCATGCAAGCCAATGGGGCGCAAGGCGCAAATACGGAAAATGCGGGGCGCCCCGCCGACATCGCCGCAGCCGACCCGGCCCCGGTGAAATTGCGCCTCGACACCCCCTCCGGCCTGCCTGTGCCCCGGCTTGTGTCCCTGAAAGCCCAGAAGACCTTCTGCCGCTCCGGCCCCAGTTTCTCCCACCCAGTGCGCCTCACCTTCATGCGGGCGGGCCTGCCGGTCATGATTATCGCCGAAACCAAGGATCACTGGCGCAAGATCAGGGATGTTGAGGGGGACGAGTGCTGGACCCATAAATCCAAGCTTTCAGGGGAAAAAACGGCCCTGGTGCTGGAAGACGGGCTCGCGCTCAGGACGAAGCCGGACGCCGCGGCGCCGGCCCGGGCCCGGCTCGGGCGCGGGGTGATCGCCCGGGTCGAGGGCGACAAGGACGGCTGGCTGAAAGTCACCGCAGACGGGCGCAAGGGATGGGCCCGGGCCTCGGCCTTCTGGGGCGCAGAGGCGGAAGCGCCGCTGTCCGGCGTTGTTTATCCCTGAATGTTGCAACGCATAATTGACCCTGTGCAGGCGCGCCTTTACCAAGCGGCCACGGCGCGCGACAATCCTCCACGCGCGGACGATAAGTGAACGTAAGGGCGCATGACCGAAAAGAAAAACAGTTTCAGCCGCGAGGAGCTTCTCGAATGCGGCTACCATGGACTTCGCGGGCCCGGCACGGCGCAACTACCCGTGCCCCCCATGCTCATGTTCGACCGGGTGACGACCATCACCAGCGATGGCGGCGCCTATAACAAGGGCCGGGTCGAGGCCGAACTCGACATCAACCCGGATCTCTGGTTTTTCGACTGCCATTTCCCAGGCGATCCGGTGATGCCGGGCTGCCTTGGCCTTGACGCCCTCTGGCAATTGGTGGGCTTCTTTCTTACATGGTCGGGACATCCGGGCCATGGACGCGCCCTGGGCGCCAAGGATGTGCGGTTTTCCGGCATGGTTGTGCCGTCCGCAAAGCGCGTGACCTATGAGCTGGATGTCCGGCGGATGATGTCGCGCCCGTTGATCCTCGGCATCGCCGATGGCGTCATGAAAGTCGACGACCGGAAAATCTACGAAGCGAAAGATCTTCGCGTCGGTCTTTTCTCTCGCGAGCAGCTCGACGCGGGTCTCGCGCTTTAAAACAGCGGCGATTTTGGTTTTCGGCGGAAAACGAAAGGGATTTTATGCGGCGCGTAGTGATTACAGGGATGGGGGTCGTCTCTTCCATCGGCGCCAATGTGGAAGAAACCACCGCTTCCCTGCGCGAAGGCAAATCCGGCATCACCCGCTCGGAAGATTTCGCCGAACACGGATTTAAGTGTCAGGTCTGGGCGCGTCCGACCGTCAATATCGAAGAAGCGCTGGACCGGCGCACCCGCCGGTTCATGGGCGAAGGCGCCGCATGGAATTACATCGCCATGCAGGAGGCGATTGACGGGGCCGGTCTTTCCGAAGACGAAATCAGCAATCCCATGACCGGCATCATCATGGGCTCGGGCGGGCCGTCGACGCGCGCGATCGTGGAAGCGGCGGACAAAACTCGCGAAAGCGGCGGCACAAAAAAAGTCGGGCCCACCGTCGTTCCCAAAGCCATGTCGTCGACAAATTCGGCGACGCTTTCCGTTCCCTTTAAAATTCTCGGCGTGAACTACTCAATCTCGTCGGCCTGCACCACATCGCTGCATTGCATCGGCGCGGCAGCCGAACAGATCATGTGGGGCAAGCAGGACATCGTCTTCGCCGGCGGGGGAGAGGAATGCGACTGGACGCTCGCCAACCTCTTCGACGCCATGGGCGCCATGTCCACGAATTTCAACGACACGCCGCAAACAGCAAGCCGCGCCTATGACAAGGATCGCGACGGCTTCGTCATCGCCGGCGGCGCCGGCGTTGTGGTGCTAGAAGAATATGAGCGCGCGAAAAAGCGCGGCGCGAATATTCTAGGCGAGATTGTCGGCTATTTCGCCAATTCCGACGGCTACGATATGGTGCAGCTTTCGGGCGAAGGCGCCGTCAGATGCATGCGCGGCGCGCTTGAAACCGTGCGCCAGCCCATCGACTACATCAATCCGCACGGCACATCGACGCCGGTGGGCGACCAGAAAGAAACCCAGGCGATCCGCGACGTTTTCGGCTCGGAAATCCCGCCCTTTTCCTCAACGAAGTCTCTGACGGGCCATTCCCTTGGCGCCGTGGGCGCACAGGAGACGATTTACGGCCTCATCATGATGCGCGAGAAGTTCCTCGCCGCGTCCGCGCATATCGAAAATATCGACCCGGATTTCGCAGACCTGCCGATCATTCGCGAACGCGTCGACAACGCCAAGATCGACTGCTTCCTTACCAACTCCTTCGGCTTCGGCGGCACCAATGGCAGTCTCGTCGTCGCGCGGGTCTGACCTTTGAATGAGAATGCGCTGATCGCCGGGCTCGTGGCGGCGCTGATCGCCAGCGCCGGACTCTGGTGGTTTCGCCTCATTCTGCCGGTCGTCAGAAAACAACCCAAGACAACCCGTTATGGCGTTTACGCCATTGTCTGGCTCGCCTATTTCATACTCACCATGGTCGTGATCGGCCAGAGCGGCGCGTAGCCGCCGGCTCAAAGCAAGGACGGAGATCTTCATGAGCGACGAAACCGGTTTCCCAAAAGGCGATCTGATGAAGGGCAAGCGCGGCCTCATCATGGGTGTCGCCAACAAAAACTCCATCGCCTGGGGCATTGCGCAGCAGCTCGCCGCGCAAGGGGCGGAGCTCGCCTTCTCCTATATCCCCGCCATGGAAAGCCGCGTGCGCCAGCTCGCGGAATCGATCGGCGTTGAATTTCTGGTGCAGGCCGATGTCACCAGCGATGAGGACATGGATCGGGCTTTCGCCGAGATCAAAGACAAATGGGGCAAGATGGATTTTCTCGTCCATTCCATCGCCTTCACTGACAAGGAAGCTCTGAAAGGGTCTTTTGTCGAGAACACGACGCGTCAGAATTTCAAGGACACGATGGACGTCTCCGCCTTCTCCTTCGTCGACGCCGCGCGCCGGTCGGCGGAGATCATGCCCGATGGCGGCGCTATGATTACGCTGACCTATCTCGGCTCTGAACGTGTGGTTCCCAATTACAATGTGATGGGCGTGGCGAAAGCGACGCTTGAAGCGTCCATGCGCTACATCGCCCGCGATCTCGGCCCCAAGGGCATTCGCGTCAACGCCATCTCGGCGGGACCGATGAAGACGCTCGCCATGGCCGGCATCACCGGCGGGCGCCAGCTTATGTCCACGGGCAAAGACTGGTCTCTGCTGAAAGAAGATACGGCCATGGAAGGCGTCGCCGGCGCAGCGCTCTATCTTCTCTCCGGCCTCGGAACATCATGCGCCGGCGAAGTGTTGCATGTAGACGCCGGCTTCCATGTCGTGGCCGTGCCGGATGTCGCAACGCACAAGGAGTAGCCGGTGAAAGAAGGGAGCTGCAGGCGGACGGGCGCTTTTTCATCTCTCTTCCTCGTTTTTCTGGCCTGCCTTGCGCTTCTCCCCGCTGTTTCGCACGCGCAAACTCCAGCGGGCGGCGGCAATGACGCGCCTGCGGAAAAGCCCGGCGCCTTTTCCGCCCTGATGGACGCCATCGATTCCGGCAGCCGGATGCTCATCGACCAGATTCAGCCCGGCAAGGAACGCGATCTTGTCGACAATCCCCGTTTCAATTCCCAGGAAAGTCCGCGTCACAGCCTGATGACGATTGTGGAAGCCATGGCGCTCGTCGCACGCGGTCATGAGTCTGTCGGCTATGAACGAGCCCTGAGGAGCCTGCCCGAAGGCGCAAGCCGGGAGGACGCGCGCAACATTCACGAAATTCTTCTGCGGCTGGGCCCTCTCTCTGCGGTGCAATTGCCGGGGCCGCGACAGGTCGAGGAATCCGGCGATAGGCGGTTTGAATTTTTTCCGCGCGGCGCGGATCACGCCTGGGTATGGGAGGCGGCGGACCCGCCCGCGGACGCTGTCATTGCTCTGGCGACGGGAGCGGACGGACGGTGGACGATGACCGAGCGCACCATCGAAGGCGCCCCCGACCTCCTCGAATCTCTCGCCGCCCTGCCGCCGCGCTACGACCAGTCGGATAGCGGTCAGCTTTTCCTCGAAGTGTTCGCCCCGCTCATTCAGGAGACAGGGATCATCGGCTGGATCGCTTTTATCGCTGTGACCATAGGCGCAATCGCCGCCGGTATTTTATTTTCCAAAGCGCTTCATTGGGCCGCAAGGCGCGCTGAAAATCTCGATCAGCGTTTTATGGCCTCGACGCTGCGCGGCCTCGGCGTTTCCGGCGGGCTTGTGGTGTTCACTGCGATCTTTACGGTGGCGATCGGCTTTCTGGAGCTTGGCTCGGTGCTGCGCGGCCTGCGCTACGAAATTCCCCGCGTCTTCATGATCATCGCCTCGGCGATGTTTATCATCTCGCTGATCGACGTCGTTTCCGCTTTCGTTCGCGAACGCGTCGGCGAGGATGGCAGCCATTACGACCGCATGGTCGTCACCATGATCCGCCGCATTCTGCGCATTTTCATCATCGCCCTTGTCCTGATGTTCCTGTTTCAGAACCTTCTAGGCGTGAATATCGGGGCGCTGCTCGTCGGCTTCGGTTTCGTGGCGCTCGCGCTATCGCTCGCGGCGCAGGACACGGTGAAAAATGTTTTCGGCGCAGTCTCTGTATTCATCAACCGACCGTTTGTCATTGGCGACTGGATCGTCTTCAAGGGAGAGGCCGGAGAACATATCGGCGTTATCAAAGACATTCAGTTGCAGGCGACCAAGCTGCTCGATTTGAACGGCAATCTCATCACCCTGCCGAATATGCTCTTTATCGACCGTGAGGTGCAAAACCTCTCCGCCCGCGGCCATATCCGCCGCGAAGTGAACATCGCCGTCCCTTATGGCGGGACGGCGGAAGACATCGACAACGCGATGGAGGCGATGCGCGAAGCCTTTAACGATCCGGATGTGATCGAGGACGCCATGGCCAAGGATCGCGACGGCGAGCCTCATGTAAGCTTTTCCGATTTCAAGGAAAGCTGGCTGGCGCTACGCGGTTATCACTATTATTACATGGGCGAAGAAGCCGAAACGCAACGCGAGACGGATCGCGGTTGGTTTTCCTATCTCGATCACTGTTCGCTGGTAAACCGCAAGATCGTTGAGAAGTTTCAGGAACGCGGCCTTGAATTCGCCTTCCCGACGCAGACTGTGGTGCTCGAAAAAGACGACCCCGGTCCCGCCTAATCCTTTGCGACAAGGAGCAATTCATGACCGCCAGCGATATTATTGAGCGCCTGAAGCTGGAACCGCATCCTGAAGGCGGCTGGTTTCGGGAGACCTGGCGGGCCGAGACGAAAGACGGCGCGCGCGCGAGCGGCACAGCGATCTATTATCTCCTGAAAGCCGGCGAACGCTCTCACTGGCACCGCGTCGACGCCGCCGAAATCTGGCATTACTACGCCGGCGCGCCGCTGAAGCTGTCGATTTCCGAGGCCGGTCATTCGCAGAAAGAGTTGATCCTCGGCCCCGATCTTTCCAAAGCCGAAGCGCCGCAACTGATTGTGCCGCCGCATGCCTGGCAGGCAGCGGAAAGTCTTGGGTCCTACACGCTTGTGGGCTGCACCGTCTCGCCGGCTTTTGAATTCTCCGGCTTTGAAATGGCGCCCGAAAACTGGGCGCCGGAGAACTAGTTACTCGCCTGCCGCTTTTTCGAGATAGGGCAGCGGGTCGACGCGCGTGAAGCCCGGCGTGTTCTCGGCGAAATGGTCGAGCCAGAATTTATGACCTGCGCCGTAGACGATCACCACCCGGTCGCCCGGCTTCGTCACTTGCACCAGCTTTGAAAAGATCTTGGCGTTGCGCATGAACCAGTAAGCCTGCAGCTCGGCGCCCGGCTGCGCCTCGCCGCGATCGAAGTAAAATGTGCGGTAGTAAAAATCGGGGCTCGATAATTCGCCACCCGAATTGAACATCATCAATAGCTCGGCGACGGAGTTGCCTTCTTGCATGCCACTGAAATCAGCCATCAACTGCTGAATATCTTCGATTTGCGTTTGTAGCGCTTCACTCTGACCCGTGGCCTCGGCATGCGCCATCAACTCGCCAAACGGGAAATAATCGGGCTCGCCGTCGCTCGGCTGTTCATCGACGCCGTAAACGCGCGTCACGCCCAGCTCATTCGCCAGCCGGTAGCCGATCTGGGTGCGCTCGTCAGGATTTTCTTTCAGCATTTCCGGCGTGAAAGCCTGAAATTTCGGATCGATATAATCCGGCGCCTCGGTGATCCGCTCCACCGCGATGACCGTGGGTTTGAACTCGGCGAGCGCCTCGGCCACGGCGGCGATTTCCGCCTGACGCTTGTCCGTCAGCATGTTTTCGATCTCGGCGTTGGCCACATCCTGACCGGGATTGCCCATGTGAAAGGAGCCCAGCACCATCACCTGCACGGTTTCGGGCTCGGCTATTGAACTTTCAACAGGCGCCTGCGTCGCACAGGCCGAAACGGCCGCGAAGACCAGCGCGGCAATAATCTTTTTCATCTCACGTCCCCTTCTTTTCGTGCTGATCATGTTCGCGCGGAGACATTTCTGCGTATAGAGCCGAATCGGCAAACTGCTCGGCTCGCGCGGCGACATGATTTCAGGATTTGCTTAAGCGCCCTGTTTTTCCTTGATCCACGCCGAGATCTTGCGGTCGAGCACCGGCAGCGGCATGGCGCCGGTGAGCAGCACTTCATCGTGGAATTCACGTATATCGAAGTCAGGACCCAGCGCCTCTTCCGCCTTGTTGCGCAATTCGTTTATCTTCAGCATGCCGAGCTTGTAGGCGCAAGCCTGACCCGGCCACACGGCGTAGCGCTCGACCTCGCGCGTCACTGAATCGCGCGTATCGCCGGTGACGCCCGCCATATACTCGATCGCCTGCTCACGGCTCCATTGTTTATGATGAAGGCCGGTATCGACCACGAGACGCGCCGCCCGGAAAAGCTCCGACTGAAGGCGCGCAAGGTCGCCCATGGGATCGTCCGCATACATGCCCATTTCCGACGCCACCTGTTCGGCGTAAAGCGCCCAGCCTTCGGAAAATTCCGAATAGCCGAGCATGGTGCGGATCAGCGGCAGGCCCGCAGACCTTTCAAGGGAGCGCTGGAAGTGATGGCCGGGCACCGCCTCATGATAGGTCAGGGTTTTCAGCGTGTGCTTCGGCCAGTCGGCGGTGTTTTTGAGATTGATCCAGAAAATGCCGGGCCGGGAGCCGTCAAGCGGCGCCGCGGAATAGTAGCCGCCGGGCGATGAATCCTGTTCATAGACAGGAATGCGCCGCACCTCGACTTGTTGCGCGGGCAAGGTATCGAACCAGTCGCCAGCCCGCGCCATGATCTCATCCACTTGCGCGTTGAGATCGACCAGCATCTCCGCTTTTGCTTCATCCGTGTTCGGATAACGCATGCCGTCGCGCGCGCCGATCGCTGCAAAACGCTCCGCAACCGTTCCTTCGGTCAGGCCTTGCGCTTTCAGGATGGCGTCCATCTCGCCTGAAATACGTTCGACCTCGGACAAGCCCAGCTCGTGAACTTCATCGCCGCTCATCCCTCCGGCGCCGTAAGAGGACAGCGCCAGCGCATAAAAGGCTGCCCCGTCATCGCCGAGGCGCCAGATCCCTGCATCGGCGCTCGCCTGAAATTTCAGGTTCTCCAGCGCCGCCGACAACCGCGCATAGGCTGGGTAGACATTGGTCTCCACCATCTCGGCGGCGCGAGCGACAAGCGCGGCGCGGTCGTCATCGGATAGGCTTTCAACCGTTTCAAGCTTGGCGGCGAATGTCGCCACCAGCGGATTGTCCGCTGGCTCGGACGCCGTAAACCCGGCGATAGAGTTGATGGCGCCGTCGAGCGCGAAGACCGGCGGGGTGACGAGCTGCGCGCCGTCGCCGGTCACGGTTTCAATGGTCTCGTCAAAGACGCGCGAGAATTCGGAAAGACGCGAGATATAATCTTCCGCATCCTGCCGGTTCTCAAGGCTATGCTGCGTCAACATCAGCCGCGGCAGGAGAAGGTGCGGGCCCGAAAGCTGCGTGACGAGATAAGGGCTCGCCGAGGCGTAAGGCGCGGCGCCGCCAAACGGAAACTGGTTGCGCCGGGCCGCCGTCTGATAGGCATCGCGCAACACGTCATAGGTGACGCGCGCCTGACCGGAAAGCGCGTCCCGGTCGATGCTGCGAATATCCTGCAGAAATTGTTCGTTAAGCGCGCGCACTTCCTCGAAGGCCGCAAAGCCGTAGCCGCCAAGCCGCGCGCGATAGCCTTCGCCAGCGATATCTTCACCGACGCCAAGAAATGTCGCCAGTTCGGGAGAGGTTTGCAAAACCGCCGCCGCATGACGCGCCGCCATGGCTTCCAGCTGTTCGTTCGCCGTCAGAACAGGCGCTGACGCTTCTTCGGCCGCCGGCGGCTGCGTGTCCGGCGCCGCTGTCCGCTCGCCGCAGGCGGAAAGACCCGCCAGGGCAATGCCGCCCATTATAGCAAGCATCGGTTTCCTGAGATCGCGCATCCCCATCCCTCCCTTGGGCCTTCCTGGGCCAAGCCGCTGTTTGGGGCGAAGCTTAGCGCGCCCCGCGCCGTCGCCAAAGGCTTGCGACTTTTATCGCGGGCCGAAAAACGAAAAGCGGCGCCCGTTTGCCACAGGCGCCGCTTTTGCGTGATTTTTAAGGCGGCTCAAGCGCTTAATCGCGCTCAATCTCCTTGCCGGTCTCCTGATCGACGACTTTCATGGAAAGGCGCACCTTGCCCCGGTCGTCAAAGCCCAGAAGCTTCACGAAAACCTCGTCGCCTTCCTTGACGACATCGGTGGTTTTCTCCGGGCGGCCGTCGGAGAGCTGAGAAATGTGGACGAGGCCGTCGCGGGCGCCAAAGAAATTCACGAAGGCGCCGAAATCCATGGTTTTCACCACTTTGCCCTTGTAAATCTCGCCCACTTCCGGCTCGGCGACAATGGAGTGGATCCACTTGTATGCCGCGTCGATCTTCGCCTTGTCGCTGGATGCGATCTTGATCAGGCCATCGTCATTGATATCGACCTTGGCGCCCGTCTCCTCGACAATCTGGCGGATGATCTTGCCGCCGGAGCCGATGACGTCGCGGATCTTGTCCTTGGCGATCTGCATCGTTTCGATGCGCGGCGCGTAGTCGCCGAGATCGGCGCGGGCGGAATCGAGCGCCTTGCCCATCTCGCCAAGGATATGCATGCGGCCGTCTTTCGCCTGGGCGAGCGCGGTCTTCATGATCTCTTCGGTGATGCCGGCGATCTTGATGTCCATCTGCAAGGACGTAACGCCTTCGTCAGTGCCGGCGACCTTGAAGTCCATGTCGCCGAGATGATCCTCATCGCCGAGAATATCGGAGAGCACGGCATAACGGTCGCCTTCGAGAATGAGGCCCATGGCGATGCCCGCCACCGGACGCTTCACCGGCACGCCCGCATCCATGAGCGCCAGCGAGGAGCCGCAGACCGTCGCCATGGAGGACGAGCCGTTGGACTCCGTAATCTCCGAAACGAGACGAATGACGTAAGGAAACTCTTCCTGGGTTGGAATGACGGCCTTCATGGCGCGCCAGGCGAGCTTCCCATGGCCGATTTCGCGGCGTCCGGCGCCGCCCATGCGGCCGACTTCGCCGACCGAATAAGGCGGGAAGTTGTAGTGCAGCAGGAAGCTTTCCTTGTAGGTTCCTTCGATGGCGTCGATGAACTGCTCATCCTCGCCCGTGCCGAGGGTTGCAACGACCAGCGCCTGCGTCTCGCCGCGGGTAAAGAGCGCCGAGCCGTGGGTGCGCGGCAACACGCCGGCTTCCGCAACGATGGGACGGACCGTTTTCGTATCGCGGCCGTCAATGCGCTCGCCCGTGTCGAGAATGCCGCCGCGAACAATGTCGGACTCAATCGACTTGAAAGCGCCCGCAACCGCCGATTTCGACGGCGCGTTCTCGTCTTCCTCGTCACAGAGCGCTTCCACCGCCTTCGCTTTCGCTTCGGCAAGCGCGTTCTGGCGATCCTGCTTCACGACAATCTTGTAGGCGGCCTTGACGTCCTCGCCGACAACGCCGCGAACTTTTTCTTCCAGTTCGGAATTGTCCGGCGGCGTGAAATCCCAGGGCTCTTTCGCGGATTCTTCGGCAAAGCCGATGATAAAATCGATTGCTTCTTTCGCCGCCTTGTGGCCGAAATTGACGGCGCCGAGCATGACGTCTTCGGAAAGCTCTTTGGCTTCCGATTCCACCATCATCACCGCGTCCGCCGTGCCCGCCATGACCAGATCGAGCTGGGTTTCCGGCATCTCATCGTTCTGCGGGTTCAGAACATAATCGCCATTGATGTATCCGACCCGCGCCGCGCCGATGGGCCCCATGAAGGGAACGCCGGAAATCGTCAGCGCCGCAGACGCCGCGATCATCGCGACAATATCCGGATCATTTTCGAGATCGTGGCTCAGAACCTGGCAGATGACGTTGACTTCATTCTTGAAGCCTTTGACGAAAAGCGGGCGGATCGGACGGTCGATCAGACGCGATGTCAGCGTTTCCTTTTCCGTCGGACGACCTTCGCGTTTGAAAAAACCGCCGGGAATGCGGCCCGCAGCATAGAATTTTTCGATGTAGTGAACGGTAAGGGGAAAGAAATCCAGATTCGGGTTCGGTTCTTTCGCAGCCGTGACCGCAGCGAGCACTGTTGTATCGCCATAGGTGGCGAGCACCGCGCCGTCGGCCTGACGCGCCACGCGCCCCGTTTCGAGGGTCAGCGTGCGACCGCCCCATTCCATCGATTTTTTCGTGATATTGAACATATTTTCTCTTCTCTTTCGTGATGCGCTCCGCGCGGATCGCGAAACGCCGTTGCATGAAGCCGGATAGTTTGGCGCCGCCCCTTTCGGGCGGCGCTTGCGTTTATCTCGGCTGCATTCTGATGGCTCCATCGAGCCGGATCGTTTCGCCGTTCATCATCGTATTGCGGCAAATCTCCAGTGCGAGGGAGGCGTATTCTTCGGGTTTCCCGAGACGTTTCGGGAAGGGCACCATGGCGGCAAGCGCGTCCTGAACCTTCTGGTCCATGCCCGCCATCATCGGCGTCCAGAAAATGCCGGGCGCAATCGTATTGACGCGCACGCCGATATTCATGAGGTCGCGCGCAATCGGCAAGGTCATGCCCACAACGCCGCCTTTGGAGGCGGAATAGGCGGCCTGGCCGATCTGGCCGTCGAAAGCCGCGACCGAGGCGGTGTTGATGATGACGCCGCGTTCGCCGTCAGCCTGCGGATCGTTTTTTTCCATTTCCGCGGCGACAAGGCGGATGCAGTTGAAGGTGCCGACGAGGTTGATCTCAATCACGCGCTTAAAATGGTCGAGACGGTGAACGCCATTCTTGCCGACCGTTTTTTCAGCCGTGCCAATGCCCGCGCAATTGACGAGAATCCATGGGGATCCGTTCGCCGCGACGGATTTTTCAAGCGCCGCCTTGACGCTGTCTTCATCGGCGACATTGGTCTTGCAGAAAACGCCGCCAATCTCCTTGGCGTGGGCCTCGCCCTTGTCTTCCTGCAAATCCCAGATCGCAACCTTGACGCCTTCACCCGCCAGCGCAGCGGCGGTAGCGCCGCCAAGCCCGGAGGCGCCGCCGGTGACAATGGCCGATGTTCCGGAAAATTTCATACCCTATCGTCTCCTCGCCCGGTCTTATGAAAAGCGCCGCTCCTTTGGGAGCGGCGCCGGTCGCCTTTTAGCGGCGCAGACCCAGTTCCTGGATCAGCTTCTGGTAGCGCGCTTCGTCATTGCGCTTCACATAGTCCAGAAGCCGGCGGCGCTGAGACACCATTTTCAAGAGCCCGCGGCGCGAGTGGTTGTCCTTCTTGTGATCCTTGAAATGCTCGGTGAGGTTCGCAATGCGCTCCGACAGGATCGCGACCTGCACTTCCGGCGAGCCTGTGTCGCCGTCTTTGTTGGCAAATTTTTTGATGAGTTCAGCCTTACGGCCAGCCGTAATCGACATCGCTTTCTCCGCGGCGCCCCTGGAAATGACGGCCCCGCCGGGACGCCGTCCAGCAGGGTCGGAAAAGATGGGCGGCTTATGGGGGAAAAGGGGGCGGGATGCAAGGGCGGCGACCCGCCCGGAGCGCTCAAATATCCTCAGAAAAACGAGCCTGAAAAGTTAATCACATTATGCCCGATTAGGGGGATAAGAACGCTGCCGGTGCGCTCTCGGACCCAGAGCAGGCCAAACCCGAAATAAGCAGTCACCACGATGAAAATCCAGCTCACGAAGGGCTTTCCGTCCTCGATCCCGACCCCATGGCCGAGGCCGAAGAGCAGCGTCATCAGGAGCCCGGCGACGGTGATCCGCGCGCCCAGAAGGTTGAGTCCGCCTGAGGGGATCGCCGCCCCGAGCACAGCGAGAAACAGGCCTCGAAAGAACAACTCCTCATCGAGGCCCGGCATGGTCGCCTGATATAAGAGCCGCTCCGGCGACAAAGACCGTCCATCCGCCGCGAGCATTTCCAGCCCGATTCCGCTCGCTGCCAGAAAGGCGATCATGATGAGCGCGGGAATGACTGACCCCGGTCGCTGACGCAGGGTGAAGCCGGCGCTTTCGAAGGAGACGGCTTTGGTCGCCATGGCGAGAACAGCAAACACGATAAGCGTCGTCGCAATCGCGGCGATCTTGCCGGCCCAGTTCCAGTCAAGCGCGCCCACATATTGCTCAAGCGGGATCAGCGGGCCGCCTTCCAGGATCGCAAGCGTGTAAGCCGCGTAAACGCCGATGGCCGTCAACAGCCAGCCGAAGCGAAGGCCCGAGACGCCAATAAGCCGGAAGAGCAGCGCCAACACGATTACCGGCGCCCACCACAGGGCAAGTGTCGCCGCAAGTTCCATAAAGCCTCTCCCGCTGCATCGGGGCTTGCCAAGTCGGCGACGCCGCGTCACTGTCAAAAAGCGACATGAAATTATCTAAATTCGATAATTTATTATCGATTAAAGAAAGAAATGGCTTATGTCAAGCACCCATGCCTGGCTGCAGCGAGCAAGCCTCGGCTTTCTCTGGCTGATACCGCTGATTGCCCTCTTCGCCCTCGCCCTGCCGGTCATTTATTGGGGGTTCGGCGGCTATAATTTCGGCGATAACACGCTGGTGCTGGCTGAAACCCCGCCGCGCGAGGACGCGCGGCTTTTAGGGTTTCTCGTCGGCGTTCCGGCAACGGCCGCCTGGCTCTACGCCCTCTACAGGCTGCAGCGGCTTTTCATGCAATTCCGCAAGGGCGAGTTTATCGATGCGCGCGGCGCACTTCATCTGCGAGCCTTTTCGCTTTTCACCATGCTCGCCGCCTTTTTCGACGTCGTCACATCGGGCGCGCGGCGCTGGGCCATGGGGGAGCATGACGCGCCCTTTTGGACCCATATCAACATCAACACCGAGCACATGTCTTTGATCTTCGCCGCAGGCGTCTTTTTCATGGTGTCGTTTGTGCTGGTGGAGGCGCAACGCTACAAAACCGAAACCGAGCAGTATCTTTAAGGCGCGCAGCATGGCGGTCGTCATCAGGCTGGATGTGATGCTGGCCTTGCGAAAAATGAAATCGAAAGAGCTCGCCGCCGCCATCGGCGCGACCGAGGCCAATCTTTCAAAGCTGAAATCCGGTGCCATGAAGGGCGTTAAATTCGAAACGCTCGATAAAATCTGCGAAGTTCTCGACTGTCAGCCCGGAGATATTCTCGTCCATATTCCGAATACTGAAAAGCATGAAGATTAAGGCCGGTTGATCCTGGCAGCGAGAACAGCGACACTCGCGCCTGTAAAAATCCGGGGATGTCATGCGGCCTTTCGCCTTTTTACTGCTCGCTTTGAGTGCCGCCTGCGGCGGAGAAAAAGAAACGCCGGAAGCTGCGGGTATAGAAAGCACGCCGGACCTGGAAAAGCTTTGGATAGCAGAGGGCTTTTCCGCGCCGGAGGGCGTCGCCGCAGCGCCCGCCACCGGTGAGGGCGGGGGCCGTTTTTTCATCTCCAATGTCGCCGGCGAGCCGGACCGCAAAGACGGTGAGGGATGGATCTCTATCCTCTCCGATGACGGCGAGATCATCACAGAGAAATTCGCTGAGGGAATGAATGCGCCCAAGGGCATGGCTGTTTTTGGCGGTCGGCTTTACGTCACTGACATCGATCAGGTGCTTATTTTCGATGTTGAAAGCGGCGAGCCGCTTGGCGCCGTCGAGATCGATCGTGCGCAGTTTCTCAATGACATGACCGTCTGGCAGGGCGGGATCTTTGTGTCCGATTCAGGCGCAGGAAAAATTCACCGGATTGATGGCGATCAATCCATGCTCTGGCTGGAAGACGACCGTCTTGGCGGCGTCAATGGCGTGCTGGGCGACGGCGACACTCTTTACATTGCGACCATGGCCAGCGGTTCGCTTTACGCCGCCGACACGCAAGGGACTCTGACCGAGATCGCCACGGACATGAAAAACGCCGACGGCATCGGTCTTGTTCCCGGCGGCGGATGGCTTGTGTCATCCTTTCCGGGGGTCATTTATTACGTCTCGCCCGAAGGAGAAGCCGCCAAACTCGTTGACACCCGCGAAGACGGCGTTCTCCAAAACGATCTCACCATGTTCGGCGATCTCGTGATTGTGCCGAACTGGAATCCTGGGACAGTGACGGCCTGGAAAATCCGCCCATAGGTCATTTCCGCATTCTGCTCGTTTCGCCGCAATCACGGCTCTGTCTGTCGACAATGCGACGAAGCGTATTTGTAATCCCGCCGCGGCAAGGCAAGCTGCCCGCGGGACTGGGGCTTTTGTTGACGTAAGTTGGTGTGCATAGCGCATGACGATAGCGCCTGTTCAGTCTCCTTCTATGGCGGTGGGGAAGGACCCTGCAGTTCTGCCCGTAATGCTCGATCTGACACAGGATCAGGTTTTGCTGGCAAGGCTCTCGCTGAGAGACCAGGCGCAGGCGAGTTTTCTCGATGAACGGGCTGTCGGACCGTCCACGCCGACCCAATGGCTTGCCTGGGCGGCGTTTCGCGATGCCTGCGCCACCGCGCCCGGCGGCGCCCCGCCATCCTACATTCTGCATGTAAGCCATTGCGGCTCGACGCTGATCTCTCGGCTCGTTGAGGCCGCCTCCGGCGCGAGGAGCCTGCGCGAACCGTTGCCGCTTCGCACCTTTGCCGTTGAGGCTGTGCAAAGTTTTGACGGCGGCGCCTTTTTAATGCGACAGGAACGGGTTGACCGCATCAGGATGTTCGAAAAGGCATGGTGCTGCGGCGCGCCAGTCGTGATCAAGGCCACCAGCATCTGCAATGACATTGTGGATGATTTGTCCCCGAACGCGCCGGTGGCTTTCGTTTATGTCCGTCCGGAAACCTATCTCGCCACCGTTCTTGGCAGACCGCGCGTGAAAGGGGATTTGCGCGCCTACGGACAATTACGGTTGCGGCGCTGGAACGCGCGCTCCGGATGGCCCCAGCGCATGAGCGACCTGAGGCCGGGCGAACTGGCCGCTTTGTGCTGGCTGACCGAAACCACGTCCATTGCTTTTGCTCAGCGGGATTTTTTCGAGATTGATTTCGACCGATTTCTTCGAAGCCCGCATGACCAACTTGCAGCCCTATGCAGGCATCTCGGCGTAAGCGCGCCGATGGACCGCGTAGCGCGCGCTCTCTCTGGCCCCGTCACAAAGGTCTATTCTAAAAATCCTGACCGAGCCTATGACGCCGCGGCGCGGGCGCAGATCCTCAATCATGGACGCAACGCCGCCGCAGAGGAAATCCGCGCCGGCCTCGCCTGGCTCGAAACGGCGGCGAAAGCCTGGAGAACCGCCGAACTCGCACTTGCCCGTTATGGCTGAAATATCGCCTCTCAGGCGTTGAAAACGCGGTTCGGCTTCAGCTTGAGGCCGTCGAGCTCGCAAATCGCCACAGCGTCATCGTGGAGGACCGCAAGGACGCCCTCAATGACGCCCGCGGCGTCGCCGCGAACGCCTTTCGCCGTCGCCGGTGAGACGACCGCAGCCTGGCCGCGCCGGAGTTTGTCCGCCTGCGGACCGTCGATAACGGCCTGGGGCATGGCGGCAAGCGCATGGGTGATCGGCAATAGCGCCGCATCGCGTTCTTCCACCGTTTCCATCGCTTCAAGAGCATCAAGCGTAATTCCGTCTTCGGCGCGCAAGGCCCCCACCGCAAGCCGGCGAAGTTCTGCAACATAACCTTCGGTCCCGAGCGCGCGAGCCATATCGCGCACCAGGGCGCGCACATAGGCGCCTTTGCCCGTCACAGCTTCGAATACAGTTTCATCATCGGAGCGCATTTCAATGATTCTAAGATCGTGGATCATCACCTGACGCGGCTCAAGCTTCACTTTCTCGCCATCACGGGCGATGTCATAAGCACGCTCGCCTTGCACCTTGATCGCTGAAAATTGTGGTGGAATCTGTTCAATCTCGCCTGTGAACCGGGGCAACACAGCTTCAATCTCATCACGAGAAGGACGCTTGTCGGAGGTTGCAATCACATCGCCTTCCGCATCGTCCGTGGACCGCGCCTCGCCCCAGCGCGCCGTAAAACGATAGTGTTTTTGCGCATCCATGACAAAACCGGAGGTTTTTGTCGCCTCCCCGAAAGCGATAGGCAACACGCCCGTCGCCAGCGGATCTAACGTGCCCGCATGTCCGGCCTTTTGCGCCTGAAACAGCCATTTTGCCTTGGAAACCGCTTCGGTCGAGCCGAAGTCATACGCCTTGTCGATGATCAGCCAACCGGAAACCGGCCGGCCTTTTTTATTGCGCCGTCTGCCCATTTTATGAGGGTCCTGTTCTTTAATTCATCGCTATTCTGTCGCCTCATGCGCCGGATCGAACGGCGGCGAGGCCAGGAAGGCGCTTTCAATCAGGTCGCCGCGCTTGCGTCAAGCGGCGCCTCAAGCACTGGCGCAAGCATATCCTTTACGTGCCGATCGCCGCGATCACCGCGGATGATCGTATAATCGTTGATGCCAATAGCGTTCGAAAGCATCAAAAAGGCATTGTTCCACCAAGCGTCATCGACAATCTCCACAACTCGCCGGACGGGCCATCCTAGCGTGTTGTAGAAAGCAGAGCCATGATCGAAGATCACCGTTTCCGCCTCATGGGCGACCGCAGCGTAGCTCTCCGGCGAGGCTTCGCAGGTGCGGATAACCCGCCCGCCTGCCGCTTTCACGAGATCTTCAACCAGAAGACTGGGGTAATGCCGTTCCGCGACATCGGAAACTTCTCCGTGACGCGAAAGATAAACAACACCGCCGGGACGGGCCGCATAACGAGGTTCGCCGAAAATTCCGCGCAACAGCCGCGCCTCGTTTTCAGGAAAATGCACGAAGAACTTCTGTTGCCGGAGAATGCGCGCCTTCTCGATAAGCAAAGGGCGGTCAATCGAACGCCAGTCGACGCATAACCTCTCAAGATCGCGCTTCGCATAAAACTTCGCCGCGACCTTTGCCGGCATTAGCAAAGGCGCAGACAGGGGCGCCTCTCGCAAAACCGGTATCAGATATTCCGACACCCAGTCCCCGTAGGTGTCGTTATGAGCGCACTGAATGATGACGGCTTCAGGGAGCGTTTCTGTAAGCGTTCGGCGAAGAGCGCTGGTTGATCAGGCGGATTTCTTTTTTCGCGGTTTTCGGTTCCAGCGTTTTGCGAGGTAGGCGACGCATACTTTCAGG
>MDTA01060426.1_pt1 | contig 68068 bp, 90 predicted proteins | sample 811151 | NCBI WGS metagenome assembly MDTA01 (sample SAMN05326648, study PRJNA326480) | marine metagenome | isolation source: seawater | place: Indian Ocean: South | collected 2010 | reverse complement strand
TATCGGCCGAAATAGGCCGTTTTACGGGATAACTAAACCAAATGAATAGTAAGACACGGGTAAATACCCGAACAGGCCATAGGCGCCGGGGGTTGAGCTCTACTGTGTATGTCTAAAAGTTGGAACCTGTAAGGGCTTGTAATTTATCGGGTTTGCTGGTTTTAGGTAAGGTTTTTTGATTAAGGGGTTTGACGGGGTTTGGTTACAAAGGGTCGAGCGATGCTGCGTTTAATCCGCAAAGCCGCCCCCTAGGGGTCACCCTTGGGTCAGCCCTTGGGTCTGCCGTCAGCCGTGGCGCCTAGTCTCCCGATAGCGTCCCGTCTTCTATCTGTAAAGCCGTAATCTGTCTATCTGTATACCCACCGGTCGATGTGTTCCGGGGCGTTTGAGCCTAGCCCCAGGGTAGGGTGCCGCGCACACTGCTCAAGGGTCCAGTGTGACACGCTCAGCACACCGCCTATCGACCGGTAGGTAGGTTCAATGGGGAGTGGGTGGGATATTGTAGGCGTCGGGCAACCCCAAGAATAGCGAGAGGAAATTACAAACAGTGGTCTCTGTTATGACCCCCTGTCTCAGCTTGACGGTCTGCTTTCCTGGGTCCGGTTTTCCACTAGGGGGGGGTAGGGGGGGGTTATTATAATATCAAGATCACTAACTAGTATTAGCTAATACTAGTATAGGTATTTATATATTATATATACTTACTAATTGCAGGAGCTGTGCCAACGGGTGCTTTTGGCGCGTAAGGTATTGGTATTACTCTGGAAGCTTGTCCCTGTTATGAGTTTTGGCCAGAGACCGTAGTGCGGCTACGCTAAAGACCGTAGTGCGGCTATAAACTTCTGCTATGTTTGTAGCCCTTTTTGCTACACTGTGTATGGAACGGTTGCACATGTAGGGCTGTGGGGGTATTCTTGTTTTGCCTACACGCCCCGACGCTATTCCCATTGGCGTCATTGAGGTCAGGGCGGTGTTTTGTGCGTACCTCTTTTCCCTTCCACCCGATTCGTTGCCCTGGCCTCAAATTTTCCTCAGTCACCAAAGTCAGTAACTGTTATGTTGACAGCTGGCATCGTGGGCGTTTAGTTTGTCGGCATGAAGGTGCCCAATTGGTTTATTTCAGCATCCAAGCCTGCCCGTAAGAAGCGTGCTAGGAGGGTGGCTCTAATGTCGACGCCCGTCTGTGCGGACTGCGGTGCCAGGATGTCAGCGACGCCATCCGGGTTGTTTTGCTTTGGGTGTGGAAGCGACAAGGTTAAGTCTTAGAATGAAGAAGAAGGTAAAGTATGTGTCTACGTGTATGCACTTGGGAACATCGCTTACCCAGAAGCTTTCGCGGAGCGCGGATTATAATCGAAGGACTATAAGCCAGGAGGCCTGTTGGCTTATCGGGTTAGGTATGAGCATGGGGCTTCCTAAGCCTGACATGGGGTACCTGGATGACAGTGATGGCAGGATTCAGGTTTACATGGAACCTGATCTTAAGGCTCGTGTTTCTTCATGGGCCAAGGAGTTTGGTCCTGCAGGAAGGGGTCATATTAGTCCTGTTGTTAGGGCTCTTATCAGAGTCGGCTTCGCGGTCCAGGGCAGAATGATGAGGTGTTCGGGCTGTTCAGAGATGTGGCCTAAAGTGAGGAGTGGCAGTGATAGCAATTAAGTCGTTTGGCGATCAGGACCAATGCAGGTCTGAAATATCGAAGATATGTGCACGGTTTGCGCTCGATGCGATTAGCCTGATTGACGGATCAACGTCTGGAGACTTCGATCCCGAGAGCCCTGAGGCTAAAGCTTACCTTGATTTTAGGGAGTGGCTGGGGCCGGAATTAGTGCTTCTTGCACAGGCTTCGATTGTTTCACCAGTGCTGAGCTCTATGCGTGTAGACGGTGAAGGCTACGTTTATATTCATTCTGATCTGCCTGAGGTTCAGGTTCAGCGAAGTCATGTGTTTGTTAAGGCGGGGCGGATAGCGTGGCTCTGCGCTGAGATACCGTCTCTCGACAGTGCATACGGGGAATTGTACGAAGACGAGAGCGAAGAGGCAGCTAGGATCTGCAAGGAGGCGGACGCCTTAGACCTGGCAGATGAGAAAGACCTATCTAGGGCTGACGAATTACTTCCGAGGCTTGAGGAGCTTTACAGGTATGCTCAGCCCGGCTTCCGTATTTACCGTGGAGACAAGGAGGCTATTGCCCACGCAGAGTCTTTAATAGAGGCAGCAAGGGAGAAGCTTCGGGACGAGCAGCAGCGAAGGATTGATGAGTACATTTCTTCGGATGCATCTGGAGAGGGGCACGGTAGCCTTGAGGCGGTTGAGCGATTCTCTGCCCAATTGAACGAGATTGACTTGAAGATAAAGAGGCACAGTAAGGACTTAGAGGCTTTGTCTTTTGAGCGAAACAAGATTCTTGACGATCTTGAGCTGGCAGAGGAGGCGCTTGATGCCAGCAAGACCCCTTAGGAATTACGTTGCCGTTCAATTCTTGAAAGAGGGCGCTGAGAGTATTTCAGAGTCCGGGATAATACTGACATCGTCTCATACAGTGACTCCAGAGGTTGTCATCGGCAAGGTCTTGGCAATAGGATCATCCGTTGAGGCAGTAAAGCCCGGCGATGTCGTTATGTATGAGGCGCAGAGCGGGCACCCGTCCCAGTGGGCACCTCTTGATGCAGCCATGTTCGGTGGCGAAGAAGGCGAGGACGCTTACGTCATCCCATGCCACAAGAAGACAATCGGTTCTTCGTCCTCAGACATGCAGGAATTCATGGACAGAAAGGCGCGACTCGAACCCCTTTTGGAGATCGTCAAAAACGGTGGTGGGGATAAAGAAATGCGTCGAGAGATCAGTATCCATAACAGAGAGATTTCTCGCATCATGGAAAAGCAGGCCAAAAACGGCCGGAACATGAAGGCGTTTTCAAAGAGAATTGAAGATCCGGGTAAGGGTAGAGGCGTTTTAGCTATACTTGAGGGGTATTCGCCTTGAAAAAAAATCGCGATCAACGGTTATACAGGAATTGGTTTGTTCATAACATGGTGGGCCACCCCATAAGCGAGGTCTTGTTTTGGGCGGTAAGGCCATTTGTTGGCCTCGCTCGAGCAGAAAGAATATCAGGCAGATTCCACGATTTAACGATTCCAGACCACGCCCCAAGCACGGGTCGTGGCTGAAACAGGAGGGAACAATGAGCGCCGAAAAGTACAACGAAAGACAGATGAAGTCTGGAGACTTTGACCAGACGATGATCTCACAGCTTGTCTCTGCCTGGCAGGAGCAGAACGGCTTAGATGTTGACGGGTACTGCGGGCCAATGACTCAGCGATCATTAGTTAAAGCGCGATCTGGAAAGAATCCAGCATCTAGCGACCTTGGTCTTTTGGCCCTGTCGATAGCGGTTGACAATATTGGGAACGGGGAGGAGGGGGGCAATAATTCTGGCCCCTTTGTTGAAAAGCTCCATTTAAAGGAGTGGGATGGAGACGATGATGACGACGGAGCCTGGTGCTCAAGTTTCGTCTCTTTCTGTTTTGAGGAGGCTTGTCGGAGGTTAGACATCGACATGCCTTTCAAGAGATCTGGTGGCGCTAAGCGTCTTTGGAAAAACATCTTGGGCGTCGGGAGCGAGCCTACGGTTCCAGCGCCTGGGGATGTCGTGTGTTGGGACCGTGGGAAACGTGGCTCTTGGCAGGGTCACATAGGCTTTGTTGAGTCGTTCAAGGATGGTGTTCTCTATACTGTTGAAGGCAATGTAGGGTCGTACCCCTCAAAGGTCAGGCGGTTCATGCATGATCTCTCTAGGCAAGACCGCCTCGAGGGGTTTGCCAGGGCGCCTAGAGTTAATCAATGAAGTGGTCAGGCACAAAGGAATTAAAAGGCTCGACGGTTAAGCTTGGCGATTTGTCTCCAGACCAGGAAAACCTCAACCACCACCCGGAATACTCATACAAGGTTCTTACCAGCTCGCTTAAGCGGTTTGGTCAACACAAGCCGGTGGTCGTCCACAAAGGGGTGGTCATTTGTGGGAACGGGCTTTATGAGGCCGCTAGGCGCATAGGGTGGTCTCACATCGCGGTGAGCACATTTGATGGCACTGACACTGAGGCAAAAGCGTTAGCAATTGCGGACAACAAGTCGCCAGAGAATAGCTACTTTATCGACGGTGCCATCGACGTTGTCGGTGAGCTGCTAGAGCAGTTTACGCCTGAAGAATTGGGCGGATTCGCGTCTCTTGAATTGACCGATCCCTTCGATTTTGAATCAGAAGACTCTGGCGAATCTGAGGCCGAAGACTCTGACCAGCCTCCGCAAAAGACCGTGCGTTTTACATCTGAGCAGTGGGACATTGTGGCGCAAGTGGTCGATTTTATCCGCCAGGAGGGCGGCTCAAGGCTTTCTGAGGGCCGATGCTTAGAGTTAGTTTGCGCCGACTATATGTCTGGAATAATTAAAGAAGACAGAGCCTGACACTGCAGTCCGTCCCGGCCGACGTTTTAAACAGACCCACATTATGGTACATGTTATCTATGGGACCGTTTTAAGGTAGAGCCATTTATGGACGTTGAGAAGATAAGTATGTGGGCCGGGATTATCGCCGCCCTGTTTGCCGGTGTGGCATCATACGCCAAGATTAATTCAGATACAGCCGTCGCACTAGATCGCTCGACCGAGGTCCACAATACCATTAACAGGATTGATTCAAAGCTCGACAAGGTCAATAGAAACGTAGAGCGGATTGCCAAGGTGGAGACCAGGACTCAGCAGGTCTTTGTGGATATATCCAGAATTCAGAAATCCGTTGATGGTGTAAGTAGTCAGGTGAGCGGTGTAAGCCAGAAGGTTGCCGAGATCAATGTGAAGCAGCAAGCCGTAATTAAGACGGTTGATGACATTAAGCAGAAGATGTCTAGATAGGCATATTGGAAAAGACGGCTTCGGTAGAATAGGTCCATCGCTCAATGCGAGAAGTGTTGCCGGTTTAGCTTACCCTGATGACAGCGTCTTGATTCTTAAGATTAGATTCGGCGGCGCCAGCAGACCACCGGCAATAGTATACAGGGTTATCCCATCATCATCTGTCTCGTATACCCCACGATGAATGTAGTCGCTTTTAATCGTTTCGCCTATCTTGTCTAGTGCAGACTCAATCTCATCCATAAGGCCTAATTCTTGATCTATGACATCTGATGAGCAGGCTACAATGCAGGCAGACGCAGTGGCGGTGTTCATAGCGTATGTGTCGCAAACAATGCTGTCTTTCTGGCTTCTATTAAAGGCATCAACGAAGTCTGAGCAGGTTACTCCTGCATCCAGCTTCGCCATGCCCATAGTCATAAAACCGCCTGCCTCCATGACGCTTTCGTAGTCTGCCGGGTCGAACGATGCGAAGGGCGAGTCAAGGCAAGGCAGCGTATTGAAAGAATCAAAAGACCTTGCAATTGAGTCGTTCGACACGTTCCAGAAGTTTCTCATCGTTAGGCCTGGAAAGGTTTCCCTTATCTTGTTGTTGTCTACAAGAATTACCGGTGAGATCTTTTTCTGCTGGCCCAGCGTTGATACAAGGTTCACAACCTCTCTCGCGTTCTTTCCAACGATTGGAGATCTGGCCTCTCCGTCGGTTGGAAGGCTGCAGATAACCCCAACCTTAAGGCTTGGGTTTTTGAAGCCCAGGGAAGCCATGTACTCCTTGGCTATCTCAATAAGAGGGCCACATGACCCGGTGCCTGTTCCGCCTCCGCCCCCAACACAGATAAGGATCCGGTCACACTCCCCGACAAGGTCAGACATTAATGCCTTTATCTTGTCTTTGTGCTGCCTTGTTAGGGCCTCTGACACCCTTGGATTCTTTCCTGCTCCCTGCCTCTCTGAGTGCATCAGGTACTTATGGTCATCAGGGATGTCCAGCCTTTTGAGGTCTTGTGGGGCCGTGTTTAGGGCCAGCACCTTCCTGTATCCTCTACGGTAGAAGGACTCTGCAATCCTGCCGCCTCCTTGCCCTGCACCGATAAATGAAATATCGTAAACTCTATCAACGCTTTCTTCTGACATGAGACCACCTTTCGGGGCAATGCTATGAGACCTGGGGCTAAAACTCAATTACACATTTAACCCTGTTGCCTTCCTGATCTCTTTTATTCTCTCGTCGCCCTGATATACGTCACCATTTAAAATAAATCTCCCACGCTCAATGGGGATGAGCGTCATAAATACATCTTCATCGACCATGTCTACCCGACCGATGCCATGCTGCCAGTCGAGGGCTGTCTTTCCTTTTACGGCAGGAACGTCGCTTATGTTAAGGGAGCATAGGCACCCTGGGCTCATGGCGTGTATTGTGTGTGGAACGCTTTCTATTTTCCCGTTGTCCAGCGTCCTTGGTACGGATGTTGTCTTAGAGCACATCTCCCTGCGATGGATATGCCCAACAATATGAGAGTGCTGAGATTCCGAGCTTAGGATTGCAGAGGTTGTTTGGCCCCCCTTGGGCCTAACGATGTGACCATGATGGCATTTAATCTTACCAAAAAGCCAATACGGTTTGCCGTAGTCCTCAATGTAGTCAATGGACATCTTATCTAGCCCCAGAAGCCTGGGCACGCTTAAGACAGGAGGGCCATCAAGGTCGTCTGCAGGGCGAAGCCCTTCTGCCTCCGGCAGATGGTCTTGGATCGCCTTTTTTAGCCTCGCTTCGTGGTTTCCAAATAAATAGGTGATAGTGGCCGTAGGGCATGCAAGCCTTATGCTTTGCAACCACCATGAAAGCTCTTGAAGCATCGGCTGCACTAGGAATTTAGCGTTATTCTCAAGGCTGTATTTTCCAAACCCTGCGAAGTCGACCATGTCACCCATCAACACTATCTCGTCTGGCTGTATCTGCTGACATGCAATCAGTGCAGCATCACAAGCCTTTCGGTCATGCATGGGGATCAGCTTCGTCTCGTATATTCCTGTCGTCTTGTTTTTTACGCGCCTTGCCCTAAAGCCATGCTGACTGTCTGGGATAATGACTGCGGTTTTACAAGACTTGGAAACGCTGGGCGTTAGGCGCTTTATCGCAGAAACAGGGGTAACTTCTTGAATAAAGTATGAGGGCCTTCTTGATAGCCACAGCTTAATCTGGTGCATCTTTACCGGGCCATCTTTACTCATGGCGTCCCATGAATTTACGAGCTTTTTTTCGATGATCCACTCAGATGGGTCCACGTTGGCCCTTCTGAGTAATTCTTTCGCACTGTATATACCGCTGCCCGTAAGTACCCGTGCGTCACCGTTTATTTCGTCTTCAACCTCTTGGGATGGGGCGACCTTTGTGTAGAACGTGTCCAGAATTCTCTTAACTTTGCTTCTGGATATTCCTAGCGCTTTTGATACCGCCCTTTGGCTATTTAGCTTTGTAAACAGGTCCACAACGGCCTGAGTGTCTATCTCATTCTTCATTTGTGTAGTCTCTTTAAGTGCCCCTGAGCGGGTCTGCTGTAAGAATACATCATTATGGTATTGATTTTCAGTGCTCGTACAGAATACTTAGAGGAGTAGCCGTAGCAGTGAACGAATGGAGCACCGATGTCTAAGAAGAATAAAAACATTGCAGAGGAGACCCTTGGCGGGTTTCCAGACTTGTCGCCAAAGCAACCAGAGGTTAGGCAGGAATTGATTGACCAGGCAATTGCCAACCTGTCCGAGAAGAAGCAGACTCAGGAGGAATTGGTCCAGGTAGTCAATGCAAGGATGGCTACTACTCAGATTCCGATTAAGTCGGGGATGGGTTTAGCAAAGGTTAGGCTTGGCCCATTTGAGATCTCGCCTCCTTTGCCCAGGACTCAGGCCGAGCAGATGATTAGCTCGATGAATGACAGGATCAGTAAAGGAAAAAGGTCGGGCAGGCTTGGGGAGACTCAGCTTCCTGATGTTTTTCTGCTGGCGCCGCCTCCCCCCCCAAACTACAAGGTTTCCACTTTTAATGACCCGGTTAGCGGAATGGCCTTCTCTATGGATAAGTATCGGCCGAAGCCTGGTACTTTAAGGCCAGACGGTGCTCCGCTTTTCTTGAGTGAGGAGCAGGCTTTTTACGTGATCTCTAAGATGGTTAGCGCGGAGGCGATACAGCGTTACGTGAGAGAGTTTGACTCCAGGTATTCTGTGATCCAGTTTGCTAACCGGGTAATGGCGTACAGGGAGGAAAGTATGCTAAATAGATTAGGCATGAACAAAACTACTCGGTCTACGGCTACGGTCTAATAAATGGCAAGCATTGGCACAATTCAGCAGCAAAGAGCTTTCTTAAGGAGGGCGGTTGGTCATGCGTCTGATACTGCGCTTATCGGAGACGACCTGCTGGACGACTGCTTGTCAGAGGCGCTTAGAGAGGTGAATCTAACCTGGCCGAATATTGGTGTAGCAACCTTTGATACGGTCAAGGACCAGCAGTCATACTCCGGGGTTATGCCTGCTGGCTCCTATAGAATTAGAAGGGTGTTCTGGCCTCAGGAGTCCGAGACGAAGTGGCCAGACGAGTTTTCTTCGATGGTGGACCCATATCTTCTCAATGGATATTGGGATGGCGGGATTAATTTTACATTTGATGCAGCAGCGGTTCTGGGCTTGCAGCGTCAGCAAGAGTATATTCGTCGAATGTTCGAGGGCTACGCAAAGATCTATGAGCCCGACACCGTGTACCTGATGCCCACTCCAGATAAGGATGGTGTAAAGGTATACTTCACATTCTCAAGTCCACGGTATGCGGCTGCGGGCGATGTAGATGATGTTCATGGTCCAGCGTATTACGCATGGGCGAAAAAGTGTCTGCACGAGTCCCTAGCATCAGGCAGGGGCGCTGTTGAGTCCGTCTCATCTCCAGCGGGTGTGTCAATTAAGACGGGTGCACGATCAAGCCACCTTCAGCTTTCTGCAAGAGAGCACGACAGGTGGCTTAGTCTGCTGCCTCCACTCACGACGGCTAGAGCCTGGCCGTAACCAGTGTCAGAACGACTGTATCAGCGCTCCAATTTTAGGAGCAACAGGAGAGATCCGCGAACAAGGGCAGAGGCAGTCGTAACAATTGTATGCGTTGGGATGAGTGAAGCTGCATCGAAGGCTGTAACCATGTCTGCCGGTGTTCCTGCCGAGCGGATTGTTATCGACTCTATTCGGGGGTTCGATGTCGAGAGGGCGTCAACAGGTTTTCTCGTTTTTGTTGATCGGGAATTGGGTATTGGTTGGCTTAAGAGGATTATGCACCGGCAGGCCTCCGCTGAGAGCTTTTGCGAAGATTCCGTCTCCTGTGAAACAGTGTATCGACTCAAAGAGAGGGCTAAGCAAAAGGATGCCCTATCTGTAGCCATAATTGTGACCGTTTATAATCGCCCCGATGTCGCGGTCCCATGCATCGAGTCAATTATTGAGAGGACTCGGTATCCATTTAAAGAATTGATCATCATGGATGATGCCAGTGATGACTATACTTTACACAGGCTAAAGTCATTGGACGACCCAAGGATTAGGGTTTTTAGCTCGAATAAAAACAACGGATATTTACATCAGGCAAACTCTGCTCTGCGTGAGGCGTATAAGACCTGCACGCATGCGGTCTTGGTTAATTCAGACGTATTGGTCACCCCAGGCTGGCTGACAGGCATGATGGACTGTGTTCACGAGACGGGTGCAGACCTAGTCAACCCTATGTGCAATAGTGCTGCAGCTCAAAGCATACCGTTCCCAATGCAGGCGTCACATGGTGGCCCAGAGGTTCAAGGAGGAAAGAGCTACCTTAATGTTGGGCTGTCTCTGCTCTTTCAGGAGCCAGTATATCCAGACGCGGTGCCAAGCATAGGTCAGTGCCTGCTGGTGTCAAAGGGTGCGTGGGACCGTCATGGCCCATTTGACGCATCGCTATGGGGAACGGGTTATGGGGAGGAGTGTGATCTTTGGGGCAAGGTTGTCTCCTCCGGGGGTGTGGCTAAAATAGCCGACAATTCTTATGTGTACCATGAGAGTCATGCGACGCATGGTCTTAATGCTGGTGATTCGGAGAAGAATGGCTTTAACAGGTTTTTAGAAATTCATGGCGACCTGTATAGGAGGAAGCTTAGGAGATCGAGTGATTTTAAGTCACATGTCTCCCCGCACCTTTCCAAGATCGCGTCATCTGGCGCAATTGGCCTACCTGTGGGCTTTGTTGCTACAGATGTTGGCCCCTGGGGAGGGGTTATGTGCATCTTGCGTATAGTGGAGGGCCTTGAGGAGCTAGGCTTTAACTGCAGTATGGGTTTTATTACGAAAAGTAGGGCTTCTTCAGATGAGACTCCGCTTCGTATGAAGTTTGGCCCCTTGAGGTTTCGCGGGTCAAGGGATTTCAGGAATTGGGGAGATATGGCCGGATGGCGGAGGGGCCTGGTTTTCGCCACGCACTTCCATTCTTCGATGTATCTGGATCGAGTTAGGCTCTCTACGGATGTTACCCCTGCTGCGTTCTGGCAGGACCGAGAAGATTTTTTTAGGGGGCCGCTGGGGAACCTTACTGTTGGGGAGGACTTCACCGAAAACTACGCATCAATCCCCAATAGAATTGTAAACGCCAGGTGGGTGGGTGATTCGGCTGTAGAAGACCTTGGCATTAAGAGCTTTTCACATATACCCGTAGGCGTTGACATTGACCTTTTTTACCCATCGACAGAAAGATGTATGGAAGGGAAGATCCGGGTCATATCAATGTGGAGGCCCCTGACACCAAGGAGGGGCCATGAGCGCCTTGTCAGGATATACAAGGCTGTTCGAGAACGACTAGGGAGCGATGTGTCGCTTGAGGTCTATGGTCAGAATGAGAGCCTGCACTTGCTTGAGGGTCTAGTGGATGTGCATCATGGTTGGCTTGACCAGAGGGAGCTGGCGGACATTCTTAGGTCGGTAGATGTTGTTGTAGAGCCCAGCGATTTTCAGGGTTTTGGTTTGCCTGGGCTTGAGGCGATGGCATCAGGATGCCTGCTTGTGAGCACAGACAACAAGGGGATACACGAGTATGGCGTTCATGGATCAAACTGCTTCATTTCTAATGATGAAGGGTTCCTTGTTGACTCCATTATATCAAGCTTTGAGAGCCCTAAGGATGCGGAGGAGATGACCGCTCAGGCAAGGCGGGACGCCATCAATTACGATTGGAGAATGATTTGTGCACGGTGGGCAGAGGTGATCCTGTCCTGGGACGTAAACTGGCCCCAGGGCTATGAGTCAGAGCGGGACATGATACTCGAAAGGGTGGAGTCCGTGAAGAAGAAGTTTAGGGGAAGGGTTTAGCAGATAATGGATGGATTGCTGGTTACAGGCGCAGACGGCTTTATAGGTTCACACTTTGTTCATCATATGTTGACAAAGACAGACAGGAACCTTTTGCTTGTCTGCGGGTGGAGGCGCGGAGGAATGGGCGAGCGGCTTAGGACGCTTGCCTCTGTGCACTCTGGCTGGAGGGACAGGGTAACGGTGATGACCCATGACCTGTCTGCACCGTTTTCTAGCTTTGATGCAGACAGGATTGAGGCAATAGGCGTATCAGACATCGTCCACTTCGCGGCGGAGTCGCACGTAGACAGGTCAATTGTGGAGCCTGCGGACGTGATTAGAAACAACGTCATGGTGACAGTGAACCTCCTCGATCTTGCTCGGAAAATCCCTGATTTAAACTCTTTTGTTCAGATCTCTACTGACGAGGTGTATGGGCCAGCAGAGGGCTCATACTGCCATAAGGAATGGGATCCAATAATTCCAAGCAACCCATACAGCGCAAGCAAGGCAGCACAGGAGGCGATAGCCGTCTCATACTGGAGGACGTTTGGGGTTCCAGTTATTATAACAAACACGATGAACAATATTGGTCAAAGGCAGTCGGCAGACAAGTTTTTGCCGATGATTGTTCGGAAGGTTCTGGCTGGAGAGACGGTATGTATACACAGCGCGAACGGTGTCGTCGGAAGCAGGTATTACCTGCATGCCGCTAACCATGCTGACGCAATCAGATTCCTTTTAGACAGGGCGGTAAACTATCCAGCCCCTGGAAGGGTGGGCCCGTTTGCAAAGCGCCCCTTCAGGGCTAACGTTGTTGGGGAATTAGAGCTAACAAACCTTGAATTGGCGCAGATTGTCGCAAAAGAGGTAGGCAAACCGCTGGTGTATGACCTTGTAGATGCCCACACATCTAGACCGGGCCATGACCTTCGGTACGCTCTTGATGGCTCTAAGATGAGAGATCTCGGTTGGGAGCCCCCTGTTCCACTTGTGGAATCCATTAGGTCAACGGTTCGATGGTATCTTGATAACCCTGAATGGCTAGATGTTTTCATCGAGTAGGGTCAAGCAAAGGGCTTCCAGCCTTCTTGTTGATCTGGGCGCAGGGGCATTTGCATTAGGGATCGTGTATATTGGTGTAGGTCTTTATTTTAAGAGGAGGCTTGACCAATGGCATCAACGACGACAGGACTAGATCCGTGGCTTGGATTTATGGGCACCTCTTATGTCCACGAATTGACCAGGCAGGCGTTTAGAATAGCTGAAGAAATGACGGAGGAGGCCGTTAGCGCCCCAAACGTCCCAAGGGTGGTTGATGTTGTCAGGAAGTTTCAGGTCGTATCAGTCGACACGGCGCTTGGCGTCCCAGCGACATGGCAGTCTGTTGCAGGGCTTTCTGACCTGCAGTCGCTTGTGTTTTACCCAAGGCAGTGGCACGAGGAGGAGCCTGCCGAGGCGAAGATTAAGGCGGGTGAAAGGGTTATCGTCATTGCGGACGTTCCTGCTGGCGGGAAGGTCCAGGCTAACAAAATAGCGCTAACCGACAGGATTAAGTATGACGACCCCACTTATGGTCAGTCTTATTGGGAGATTCAAGAGGTGCAGCCAATATCAGGGCCTGGGCTGGTCAGGGTCAAGGTTGCTTTTGATCGCCAGGCGTCCTGATGTACCGAAGACTAAAGGTAATATCCCCTCTAGACTCAAAGCCAGACTCTTTCATAAAGTCGCTTTCAAGAACAAACCGAGCGACAGCCATGAGGAGGGCAAAGAGGTCTCAAAAGCGCCGAGGCTTCGTTTCGGTTACCGTGAATCCGTCCGTTCAAAAGGTTCAGGTCGCATTAAGCGAATTAGAGCTCGCCCTTCTTTCTATTGCACACAATGAGATAAAGAAGATTGCCGGAAAGTCTTTTGTGACAATAAAAAAGAGATCCGGGCCTGAGGGTGGGATAGAGTCGCAGACCCTATCAAAGTCATGGAGAATGCGGCTGCTTAAGCGAGCTGAGATGCTTGCCTCATACCATCGACCCGGCAAGGAGGCTAGAGTCGGGGGTAGGGTAGGTGTTCTTCTTTTTGGCTATGGGATATATACTAAGAATGACAAGTTTTTAAAGAAGATAAAAACCAAGGCTGGAGAGACCGATCTTCTAGAGATACTCGAGTACGGGTCTAGACCTCACGTTATCGGGCCCCGAAAGAGGAATGGCAGACTTTACTTCTATTGGGAGAATGCGAGCCCATCACTTCCCGTAGTAGGGCAAAAGATTTTCCGAGGGTTCTACAACCAAAAGGTAAGGCACCCTGGTACGCGGCCATATGGTTTTACCCGAATAGCGGTAGCTGAAGCGGCTGGCCTTATGCTGTCGCTTTTCTATCGAATGCGTCGGGCAAAGTTTTTGTTAGGTAGATAAAGTGGAAGCGTCAAGATTCTCTACAAACATTCGTCGGACAATTCAGGTGCTAATAGGCAACACCGTTCAGCACAATGGGGTCGATTATCCGATCTACCATGATTACTCGTTCGCAGATCCTGACGACGCGATGGACACCGAGAATCCATCACCAAACGACGCATGGGTCGAAACGGTAACCCTGTCTCAGAGCGCTGGTCGCAGGGGGTTCACCCTGTTGCAAATGGACATATTCTCAAAGGTTGGAGGACAGGGCGAGGCGTCAGGAGATCCGTTTGGGATGAGGGCTGAGTCAATTGCCGACTCATTGGAGTCGATCTTTTCGGGCATAGGTGGTAATGGTAAACTCAGGTCATACATCCCTGTCAATGACTATGCAGATGTAAACAATCCCGTGGAGACAGATCGCTGGATTCTTTGCCAAAATTCGAGGGGAGATCTTGGCGTCTGTGAAGACCGAACAAGAAAGCCTAGCGAAGATGGGTTAAGAAGGATTATAATTACTTACAGGTTCCGGCTGCTTCAGGATGCTGCTGGACCAGCAGCGTTCTACACAGACTAGTTAGGAGAGAAGAAATGGTTGCTATCGGTAAGCAGAGTGTTGGCAGCACGGCCAACCTTTTTCAAGGATACTGGAGCCACGTCGAGTTTCGTCCAGGTGGATGGGGCTCAGCAAACCCACGGTATCTTGGTGTTGTTCAGGAAGGTGTTCTTGAGATCTCTCGAGAAGACGTAGAGTATATGGGAACAACGTTCCCTCGTGTTGTTGAGCTTTTGACCCCATCACAGATGGGCATGAAATTCTCTGGGCAGCTTGATGAGCTGACACACACCAACATGCTGATCGCTTCTGGTGCTGACGCAGAGGACAACGCTGAAGCTCTTGCTGCAGGATATATCTACCCAGGGTCAGGGTGCAGCTTTAGTGACACGACCTATGGCACCCTCGTTGCTCGCCGCAAGAAGTGCTCGTCTGGTGTTGACGCGGACATGGAGGCAGTCCTCTGGAAGACCGTTGGCTCAGGGGCGCTTTCTATTGGTGGCGACGCGGACGTTGTTGGGACATCGGTTGAATTCAACGCCCTGGATGACAGCAATGGCGAATTCATGCCAGCAGCTCCAGACCCAGCTAACTTGCAGGATTCTGACTGGAAAAAGAATCCAGCAGCCCACCCGCTTGGCTACCTGTTTGCGCCAGCTCCAGATGGAAATTCGGCAAACCCAGACTTATAGCCATTATGGAGTTAAGCCAGGGCGCCCATACGGGCCCCTGGCCTCGCCTTTACTTGTTGGCCTCTGCGAAGCTTTTCCTTAGCGCCATCCTCGCCTCATTTCTTTCCTCCCTTGTTCGCGCATCTAGGTTGTATACATTAAGACTCCGGCCCTGTGCAGACCTGTACCATCCGTACTTCTTTGCTGATCTTGAGTGACGGCTTGTGCCTTGAGGCTTCCTTGAGGGTTTCTTGTCAGATGAGAGCCCTTTGGCAACCTGGCCAATAGGGAAAAATATAGAGCTAAGCCATCCTGTAATATCAAGCTCAAACTCTTTTCTGGTGTGAGTGGTTATGTACCTCATCACACTCACACACTTCTTTTGAGCAATTACACTAACAAGTATGTCCAGCTCTGGTAGGTCTTCTAGCTCGCTTGAGCTTCCTCGGCCTGCGCCTGTGCCGCCCCCGTCACCAGGGGCAGAAGGTTTCCCAGTGCTTCACCATAGCCATTGAGGTCAAAAGCTTCCTTAAGAAGATGTGTACTCTGAACAAGAGTTATTTCGTCCTGTATGAATCGCTCTACGGCATCACATCCAAGCCACGCACCATCTTCAGAACGCTCCTCTGGGGAGTCGGTCGGGATCGCTTCGCTGCCAATCAGGACTCGCTTGTTGGTGGGCGTATCAAGCAATGCGACACTCACAAGCCTCATGGTTGGCACAAACTGCTTGCCCAAAACCTCCCTTACAGCAGCCCAGATCTCGGGACCAAGCTTTGCTACTTTTGGTATAAGGTCCAGAGCTGTCGACTCATTGCCGTCCGCATTCAGCGAGAGCAATTCACCGATTGGTTTAAAAACCTTGCCTAGCTCTAATTCGGAGATCGCCTCAAGCATTCGTGTTTCTTGGTCGAGTGTTGAAGTCTTAAGTGTTAAGATATGATCGCCTACGGGAACGTCGACAGACCTGGGTCTAAGCGACTGGAACGGGTCAAGATTCTTTTTTCTGCTGGCCATGATATTTTCCATCCTTTCAGTGGGAGTATCTATAGCAGGTAAGGATCTTGACGCGCAATATAAATGAGGTGACGAAACGATGGCTTCTAGTACCAATCAGCTAACAATTGTTCTGGGTGTTGCCGACGCAAAGCTCCGCGAGGGGATCAGGAAGGCCCAGAGGCATCTTCGGGGCCTTGAGGGGGGGCTTAATCGTGCCGGTACTGCTGGTACTGCTGCAGGGGCAAAGATTAATGCGGGCGCCAAGACTGCGGCGCTCGGACTTAATACGGCGCGGAAGTCGGTAGCGAGGTTTTCTGAGGCGGTTAGAAGCTCTGTTGTAAATCTTAGATTCCTGGCAGGCATGTTCGTTGGCGGTGCGTTGACAAGGGGGGTCGTAAGGTTTGCGTCCTCATTTGAGAAGTCCCTAGCCGAAATAAATACGCTTTTATTTAATTCAGCACAGACCGCAGAAGAATTCGGGGTGCAGCTTAAGGGTCTGGCTGCAACGACCCCAAAAGACCTGCTCGACCTAAGCGCCTCGCTTTATCAGATTATATCGGCCGGTGTCCCTGCGGGGCAGGCGATGGAGGTTTTGGCACAGAGCACGAAGCTTGCTGTCTCATCTCTGTCTGAGACCAAGGACGCTTCAAACCTTCTGATTACAACGCTGAATGCGTACAAGCAGACAGGCCTCGATGCCGCGACAGCTACAGATAAGCTGACAAGAATATACCAATTGGGCCGTACTCGCGTGACAGAAATGTCGAGAGCGTTTGGTAGAGGTGCGCCCCTGGCTGCTCAATTTGGTGTCACCATCGACGAATTGGGTGGGTTGCTTATATCTCTAACCCGCGCTGGTTTGAATACGAACGAGTCGCTAACGGCCATCAGGGCCATCATGTCAGGCATAGCGAAGCCGACACTTAAAACGAGAAAACTTCTCAAGGAGTTAAATGTAGCCTTTGGTCAGGGTGCGATTGACGCGAGGGGTTTTACGGGAGTCCTTGAGAGCCTTCTGAGGGCGACGGGCGGCAATGTAGACGTAATGGCTAGACTGTTCCCGAACATTCGGGCGTTGCTGCCTGCAGTAATTACTGTGGGTGCAGGCTTTGATGAATTTAGGGGGCATGTTGATGCTGTTAAGAACAGCTTTGGCGCGACAGATGAAGCACTCGCGAAGACTGATGACAAGTTTTTTAAGAGCGCTGCGCTCCTCAAGTCTAATTTTCAAAACGCTCTCGTTGAGATGGGCGACCAAGTGTTGCCTGTCCTTCAGGAGAAGCTTGATACTCTGTCGGACTGGTTCAAGTCAGATGAGGGGGGTGAGTTTGCTCAGACCTTAGGCAAGCTAATCAGGGCGATGATCGAGATTACGGCCGTCGTTACTAGGTTTATTGCCTCCGGCCTTAAGACTGCGGTTAATTTCTTCGAGAAAAACTCAGCATCTATAGGTGTCTTAATTAAAGCGCTCCTCGCCCTTAAGGCTGCGTCAATTGTTGCATCAAACTCACTGCGCCTCTTTGGTGCTATGGGCCTCCTTGCTGGGAAGTCTTGGGTTGCTGGCCTTAAGGCCTCTTTTGCCAGTCAGCGGCTTGCAATGCTGGGCGTCAACACTGCTAACATGACTACCGCCCAAATGGCTGCAGCATTTAAGAGTCAGAGCGCTGTAGCAAGAATTGGTAGCGCTATAGCTGTCGGCCTTAGGTCGGCCCTAAGCGTGGCAATGAGTGCAGTTATGGCTGCAGGGATTATTGCGCTGCTTATCAGCACTATATACGACCAGTTTTTTGGTGAGGCCGAGCGTCAAGCGAACGAGAGGTCGGCAAAGCTTCGCAAGAAGATGGAGAAGGAGCGAGCTGAAACGCTCAAGCTTATTGAGAGGCTTGAGCGGGAGAGGACCGGGGCGACCCCCGAGCAGCTAGAGAAGCTAAGGGAGCGCCAAAAATCTGGGACGGTTATCAAGCTCGACCGGAGAGAGCAGAGAGATCTAATAGAGCTGGGCGCGTTTCAGCCTTTTGATTTGGCTAAAGAGGCTCAGCAGTATGTTGAGGCGCGTCAGCTTTATCAGAAAATTCTTGGGGCGTTTGCTGCAAAGCTTGGAGACCAGGCTTCTACAGATGAGGGGATGCAGAAGGCTAGAGAGCAGGCGACAGCAAGGGTTCAAGCAATCCTGGAACCAAGGATTAAAACGCTAAATGCAACGATTAAGTCTCAGTTTGAGAGCGTGGATAATGCTGCTGACACTATTCAGTCTAGCCTTCTGGGAAAGGTTGAAAGGCTTAAGAAGGGCGGGAACGTTTGGGCTGATGACTGGTTTGATTTGGATAGGTCCAACCAGAAGCCGTTGGAGCGGATAATACAATTATATGACATTCAGATTGCAGAGGTCCGAAAGCGGGTAGAGGAGGCTAAAGAGGCTGCGAAGCTTGACAGGCCCCTTGGTAGAGAAGATCAAGACAGGGAGGATAAGCTCAAGTTTGGAGAGCGCACGTCGGATTCAGGGCCAGAGCTTCCAAAAATTGACACAAGGCTTTTCGGTGGAAAGGCGAAAGAGCAGGCCGAAAGCCTTATTGCGGACCTAGTCAGGGTCCGAGAGGGATTGGAGCTGGTAAGCGGGGCCGGGCCAGAGGCAGAAAAGGCCATGATAGAAGCCTTTCAGAGCTTTAAGAAGATTCCGGGCGGGCCGGACTTAAGTACAGGAATGCTGGCGCTTGACGCGAAGGTGCTTACGGATAAGCTCAAAGACCTTCCCCAAGAAATTAGAAGCCTGGTTATTTCTACTCGAATACAGATGGCTAATTTTGACAGCCTGTTCGACAAGGGGCGCCTTGAGACGGCCATTGCCCCGCTGTCCGATGTTTATAAAGATGGTTTTCTGGCCAGGCTTAATCGGCTTTCTACTGACCTTAAGGCTAGGGTCGGCCCATTGGCGACGGAGCTGTCGGACATTCTTATAGCCATAGACAAGCAGGCCCAAAACCTCGTCCGTCAGTGGCAAGAGAAGCAGGAAAGAGGCTTGATTGATAAAAAACAATTGGCAAGGAGAATAATTAAAGTCGAAGAAATGAGAAAGGAGGTCAGGCGTGCCGTGCTTGAGGGGGGCGCGGTACAGGACATCCAAAGAACGGCTATGAATATTTCAGGGGATCCAAACATATACGGCAGAATCCCTAAGGGCCCCGATGGGAAGCCCATCGTTTCTGAGATTACATTTCAGCAGACTTCTAGTGCCACTGAGGAATTATTTAGGCCCGCAATTGGTGATGATCCTGATTTCAGCAGGTTTAGGGGCCTCCAGGGCGGTGACGCTGACAGGCTTCTAAAGGTACGTCAATTATTGCAGGGTGTTGCTGATGTAGCCAGAGCCGCCAACCGCGCAAGGGCTAAAGGCGTAAAAGAGTCAGACCATCAGCGAAGAATGATGACACGCATCATAGCGCTCGCCAGGCAGCTTAATGTGGTTATCGACGATGGCACTGAGAAGACCGTAAAAAGAACAAACTCATTAATAGGCTTTATTCAGAATCTTTTTGCGGCAAACAAGGCGCAGAAGAAGCTTACAAAGACGACGGGTGGCGCTGGCCGAGACTTTAGGAGGTCATTTAATAAGGCCATCGCAAGGCTTATTGATAGAACCGAGAAGCAGCGTATTAAGAACAGTGTCACCCTGGCAAAGCTCCAGGTGGCAAGAAACCGGAATGCTGCTGCGGAGTATGCGAATCTGGCGAAGTCCGCTCAATTGGGCAGGAGCTGGTATGGCGAGCAGTCTCAATTGCTTCGTGAGGTCACTGGGAGCCTCAGGTCTCAGCAAGAGATCATTCTTGCTGGTCTTGATATTCAAAGAGAGGCGACCCGGCAGCAGATAATAGCAGCCAAGGCGGAGCAGGAAAGAGCGATAGCCAGAGAGAGAACCAGGCTAAAAGAGCTGCTTAGGGGCAACGCTGCCAGTGGGGCTAGGGGCAAGAAGAACCGCATTCGTATGGAGAATGCGCTTGCCAATTTCAGGGTTCAGAAGGAGCGTGAAACGGCCAACAAGATAGCCAAGCTTAATCTGAATTTAGACAAGAGGCTGCAAGACTCAAGCAGAAAAGCGGCAGCTATTGATCTCAAGATCGTGGACCTTCAGGTCAAAGAAATAGACGGTCGAATCTCCAGGATTAGGGACGAGCTCTCTGCGATAGGCTCACAGATTAAAACTGCCGAGTCTAGACTTAAGAACACTGGGAGCATTGAGGGCTTTATCCGTGAGCAACGAAGGCTTCTTGAGCTAAAGGACAAGGAGGCCGCAAAGAATCGAGAGATTTTAAGGGCTGAAAAGCGTAGGCAGGAGCAAATTAGGGGCGGGGCCGAGTTTACGGAGGCATTGCCGTTTCTTGACAACCTTAAGTCCAATCTGGCGAAAAGAAAGAAGCTTCTTGCAGAGGCGGAGGCGGTACAAGTAGAACCCGGAGGCTCGTTCACTGCAAGAAGGGATAATAGGGACTCCCTGATTCGACTCCGTAAGGCGGACGTAGATGAGTTTAAGTTTTATGTCGCGGAGTACCAGAAGGGCCTTGACCAGATAAAGAAAAGGAGAGAGGCAGCGGTTGCAGAGGGTACAGCTGTAATTGACGAGAAAGCTCTAGCCAAGTCAGCAAAGACAATCCGTCAGATTAAATCCGAATTAGAGAATGTTGACAAGGCTGCTGCAAGGATACGCATCGTCAAAGCCTTAAAGACTCTTGAGGGCCTTGATTTTGGCCTCTCTGAAAACTGGTCCAGGGTAAGCGGGAGCCTGAAAGAGGCAGAAAAGAATGCTGAGCTGTTGGGTGACAGGATAGAGACCCTGCCGTTCCACACCAGGAAGGCGATCGAGCAGGCCGGTCTTTTATCTAGTGACCTTCTTGAGACTAAGCTCATTGCCGAACAGCTTTTTAGAGCCTTTAAGAAGGTGGGCGAATTGCCCAGGCTCGGTAATCTTAGCGTTGAGATACTTAAGACTTTTACTCAATTTATCCAGGATGTCCCTGCTAGGCTGGCAAAGGCGTCGGTTGAGTTTGCTGCTGAGCTTACCGCCCAATTGGGCAACATTGGCGTTGGAGACTTTTCGTTTATTACAGATGCCGCGATGAAGTTTGCGGCTCAGGCTACGCGGCCACTTATCGACGGGATAGACTTGGTCGGAAGCCGACTAGGGATGACCTTAGGAAAGACGCTATCAGGCGTCATGTCTGAGGCTGGTGGCCAGGCGGGTAAATTCTTTGGGGAGACGGCTGGCACCTGGTTTGGTGTGGCTGTTTCGTCGGTGCTCGATGGGGCCCTCAGGGCCGTTTCGTCTATGGTAATCTCGCCTATTACTAGCGCTGTCCAAAAGCCGTTCAGCCTTTTGACATCGGGCATCTCTGAGGCGTTTGAGTCCCTGACGAAAGAAGGGACGCTAAGCGAGCAGGCGTTCAATGAGAGGATCGACAGGCTCAACAGAGAGCACGATCTTCGTATTGACCATATATATGAGGAGGCGAACCAGGCCGCACAGAAGATTGATGATGACCTGGCGAAGACTCAAGACATCAACAAGATAAAAGAGCTTACCGCAAAGAGGGAGGAGATAAGGGCCAAGCGGGATGAAGAATTACTCGCAGCTAGGCGTGATTTTGCCAAGCAAGAGATGGAGGAGAGAGAGAAAAATAAGGGCCCTGAAAATATTGTAGAGGAGTACATTAATAAGGCACTAGAGTTAGTCAACACCCTCGTTGACAGATTGCCTGATCTTGCTGTTTCTGCGGTACAATCTCTTACAGAGCACCTTCCGACGATAATTGTCGGTGCAGCAAACGCCCTTGCTGAAACGCTGTCTGCCATAGCTCCGATTATAGGTGATTTAATTGTAAGCGTGGTCCAGGGGATACTGGACTCTATGCCTCAATTGATTAAGGCGGCAGGAGAGTTTGTTATAGGGCTGGTGGAAGGCATCATTGAGGCCTTTCTACTGATTCTCAACGATTTCGACAAAATCGCAGGGCCCTTAATTGAGGCCATAGCCCGAGGCGCACCAAAGATACTTGCTGCTGTGATAAAGGCCTTGCCAAAGCTTGTTGGGGCGACAATCAAAATGATCCCAATGTTCCTCATTGAGCTGGCTAAGGGTCTAGGCCTGTTAATCAAAGGCATATTTGTTGATGCAGGCGAAGCCCTTTTGGAAGTAGTCAGCTTTGGAGTATATTCTCCAGATGGAGAAGGCAATTTTTTGAGTGGTGCCCTTGGTGGCGCCGCCTTGGGTGCGGGTATCACTGCGGGCCTTGGGTATGTCAGCACGTTCGGCGCTGCAGCAGCCCTCACCACCCCTCTCGGTTTGGGCATAATTGGCGGAGCGGCACTCTTGGGCGGCATAGGCTCTGCACTTGATTGGTGGCACAGCGGTGGAAACATCAAGGAAGGGAACAGAAACCCTGTTGGCGCTAGGCTCTTGGCTGGGCTAGGGGCTAGGGGGTATGCCACGGGCGGTCTTGTTAGCGGGATTCAAAATTCAATTAACGGTAGCAGGCTTCGCTCTTTAAGGCGAGGCGTTGATGATGTGCCTGCCGTGCTTCAGGCTGGAGAGGCTGTGCTGAATAGGGCTGCTGTCACTAACCTGGGCGAAGAAACAATAAACGCCTTAAATTCTGGCACGCAGATAGATCAAGGCCCAACAAATGTGAATGTCAGTATTAATCCAGATCCAGGTGGACTAAATAGGGTTGTGTCTCAATTGCTTCCCCATCTTATTTCTGGAGTCAATGCAGAGGTTGACCGTCCAGGGAGCCAATTGAGGATAGATACGATGAGACAGGGTGGTAGACCTATTGGAACCATGAGGCCCAGAAGGGGATAAAGAATTGAAGTACACTAGAAGGTTAATAATTATCCCAGACGCGGAAATAGGGCCAGAGGTCATCGAGTCTGCTCAGGCAAAGCCATCTTCTGGATCTAGCGGCAGGGAGACGGCAAAATTCGAGGCAGAGGCCACACCCTCCATTATTGCCCCAGAGCGTGGGGCAAGATACAGACAGTACCAGAGAGAGCAGGACGGTGACCTGGACATATATGGTAACCCGCTTGATGGGACGGCAGTTTCTGAGCCTGTTAAAAAGTTTTCTGATGATGATATTAAGGTTTCTTCAAGAAGGTATACCGTTGGCGCTCAATCAACGCTTGAAGACAAGGCAAGAACGGCCCACGGAGAGGGAGACATTGTCCCAACAATAACAGGGGCCCCTGAATCTGCGTCCGAATTTAATCTGCTGGTGTCTTCTGACGGAACGCCTGGCACTGCAAGGTTTTCATTTAATACAGCATCTGAATCAAGAGGGGTTACCGAGGGGGAGGGCACCTCAGAGACGTTTGTTCAAAAGCAAATGCCGGGAGATGCACAATTTCGTGGGAGTCCGCTGGTTTTCCATAAATCATCAGACTTGCTTATTTCTACAGACATTATTGGCACCAATGAGGCGGCTAACGTCGAGAGGCCTAACACATCTCAATTATATGTTGACACTGGTGGGCCGCTGTCTGAGTACGTCAGAACCTCCCTGGGGTACTACTGCAGGCCTAAGCTTTTACCGCTAGATGACGGTCGCCTTATGGCGATGTACCTGGACGCGAACGCCCCTGTTCAGCATTGGGCCCTGACAGGGCTTGTTGGATCAGGGTTTGCCCAAGATAACGACCCATTAAAAACGATACCTATGGTTCAATTTGCGTCTGGAAAGGACGCGAAATGGGGGGTGGCCAAGGAGGTTGATCCGACAGACAGTATTTTCTACCCGGCCTCCGACCCGTCGACGGTGTTTGAAAGACCCTCATCGGCATTCTTTTTGGATGCCGTCCAATACAAGGATACCAGTGAGATAGTAATGGTCCTCGGTGTAAACCTGGTGGGTCATTTGGATATGGATATTTTTGAGCCAGGTGACTACCCCCCGATGACCCCAAGCGGAGATGTTCCTGAGGGCTCTGAGGCTTCGGTGCCTTTAAAGGAGGTGGGGGCGTCCGCTATTGCCGATGACAAATACCTGTGCGTCCTTTCATCTCAGGACGGGGGAGAGACTTGGGCAAGGAAGTCCCTGCTGTCTCTCAGAACATGGTCAAATGCACAATTAGACACATCGTTCGAGTGTGATGTGCCTGGGATTGAGCTTGATGATGCTGGCCTGATTCTGGGTGGGGCTTGCGAGCTCTCTGAGTCTGGCAGGCTTCTTGTCACCTTGTGCTCTGCCGAGAATATATACCTTCTTTCAAGTGATGACCGAGGATCTTCTTTCAAGGCCAAGAAGATAAAGGAGATAAAGGTTGACCCTGAGATTGTGGAAGTGGCCGGTCACATGGATACGCCTCCGCCAGAGGGTGATCTGATTGATGGCCAGGTGTTTATCCCTTCAAGATATAGCTTTGTGGTGACAGGTGTTGTTGACGGGGCTAATATGGAGGATTTTCCGAGCGGGACGTATATCGTTAATCACGATCCTGCAGAGGGCGGTGGCGCCGAAGGAGGCCAGCCCTGGGTTGACCACCCGAACGAGATTTTCGATTGGGACAACGAACCCAACCCCGTCAACGACGCTCCAACCGCGACGAATTGGAGAACGCCACCTGTTGGCGGCACCGCTTATGCGACAGGGTACCTCATTAACCCCGGACCCGACGCCAAAGAGTATGAGGCTCAATCTCTTATTTGGGACTCAGAAAGCAACATGTGGTTAAGGTGGGACGCTAGGGCTGGATGGGATGGATACACAAATGAGCAGCCCCTGATATATTCTGAGGGCACTAAAGATGTATGGGACGCCCCTCCATCTGGAGGGATTTCTGTAACAAAGGGGTCAGGGTGGAGTCCAGCAGAAGATCAGTACGGTCAGTGGGGTAGCCCACTAAGGGGTGGCATTACTGTGCGGGTTACTGGTGGCGAGAGGTTTAAGGGCAAGCTTATTGAGAGGCTTCCATATCTGCCCGACTCATCTGCGAGCGATAATTCAATTTGGAAGGTTGTTGATTCGGCAGGCATTCTGCCACAGGTGAAAGCAAGAGACACCCTGATGAGCGCGGGGATGACCCGAACGCGGACAGGAGAGGTGTGCATCTCGGTAAGCTATACCGACTTCCGAGATCTTGTTGCAGCTCCAGACTTTGTTGGCGCGAGCCTAATGTTCCAATTGTTAGGCATGGATTATTTCAACAGACCAAAGTTTCAGAAGCTGATGAACGGAGATGTTCGATCTGGTGACTTTTGGATAAACCCATCCGCCTCATACACTGCACGGAAAACCAGTGTTTTTGTAACCAGGGAAGGTGCATCTGTTATAGAGCAAGAGGCGTGGAAATATAGGGGGGGAGACCTGTCCACTACCAACGTAACCTCGGGGGCGGACACCGCCGGGGATATAGCTATATTTGGTATTAGTGGGTCACCGTCAAGCAATGAGGACCAGGCTGTTAATTTTGGGCCCTCATGCCTTGAATCAACGGTGTGCATAAGGCCGGATGGGCTTCCTCAAGTATATGGGGCGTCCCACAATTGGATGCCTCCAGAATACATAGGGCCACATCAAGACAGGTATTTTAACGGTGGACAAGGCCCCGATCCGCTTTTCCCTGGAGATAAGTACCCTGTCTGCATGGGTGTTATGAACGTGGTTGCCGGGAAAACCTTTGCGTCCACATCTGCATCTTCATCCTTTGCAAATACCGGAGTTTTTAATACTGAGTATGTCGACCAGATCAACACGACGAATGCTCAGCACTCGTCCAGCGGGGCCGGACGAAATACTCAATATGACGTTCAATCTAATGAGATCAGCCTTGGTCGTGACGGGACCAGGTTTGGTGATGAATTCACAGCGCAAGATCCTAGAAGGATAGCTGGGGCAAACCCTGCTCATGGGGGAACATCGTCCTATGTGCCTCAGGGCTTTATTCATCCAGGCGCGATGAAGATGTATACTCCGAAAGGGTTTACATATACCACTGCCCTGATGTGGGGTCTGGCCCCGTTTGTCAGCAAGACCGAGGATCCCCAACAAAAAAACCCTGGCCTTGGTGGAAAGATCGGCCTTAGGCCCAGCGGAAACTTAAATGCTGCAGGCGGCAACGTTTGGGGCAAATTGTCCCTTTTGCACGGGCCAACCTCTGACCCGGAATCCTATCGGCAGCGTTTTGGGTTTAATTATCAGCCAGGGACAAGATTCCTTAACGGTACATTTGACGGACAATTAATTCAGGGCGAGATCTGGACATATCTTGGAGGGCCTCGCGACCCTGATAATCCTAACTCCTGGTCTAAAATACCTCATGGTGGAGTAATGTATTTCGATTATAGCATTAACGACTATGTGAAATTTTTTGACGGCCCAAACCAGAGCCATCAGTGGGAGCTGGCACTTCCAGGAACGGGCAACATGAATATAGTGGAAGCCCCAGAGTACCTGAACAACGCGGACACCGGGTTCTTTGACAATGGGGATAATATGGCCAAATATTACGTTGGCCTTACCGGGGGCGTCACGGGGATCGATGCGGTGGAGTGGAGAGGGTGCACTTTTGTAATCTCTGCCCATACGAGCCAATATAACGAGAGGTCGTACTCATGGATCGACCCCAATTCAAGAAAAACAAGAAGCCTTTACGGTGGAGTAAAGAGCGTTAAGGACAATTCTTCAATCATGGTCCAGAGGTCTGGTTCATGGCAACCGCTTCGCGAAAACCTGGGCAGAATTGATAACGCCTGGGATATTGGGATGGGCTCAGACTGGGCAAACACCCACACCATATATTACGGCTCATGGTATACGAGTGAACAATACATGAACCTAATTGATGCACCCAACGCACTTACCAATACAGACGAGGTTCTATACATCATCGGATCCAAGATGATGAACGCCAGGAACAGGCTTTCTAGGTTAATGTCTGGGAGGTTTTACCAGTGCACATTTAACGGACAGCGGGATCCCGAGAAGCTGGGCTGGAATTTTGAGAGGAATGAGTCGACTGGGACACACGGCTCGATCCTGAACAGAATGTGGCTTATTGATGCCAGTGTTCCAGACACTGTTGTGCCAGCCGATGTGTCATCTAGCGCGCCATTGTCAGATGTTGCGTCAGAAGGTGGTGGGTGTGTCTTGTGGAGACAGGCCAATTCTGGTTCGTTAATTTACCTTGGCGGGTTCGATAGAGATGGGGTGGGAGAGGCTGTAGACATCAATGAAAAGGGCTTTCTGCCATTCTCCGAGGGTAGGCAATGCGCCCCAATAGCAGACGGCATGAAAACCACTCAGAACGGGTCGGCTCTTACTGGCGGATTTAGGGCGGTCTTCTGCCCATACGCATCGGAGTCCTACGAAACGACAGACTTTAAGGTCTTCTTTAGCTTGCTTCTTAACAACAAGAAGTGGCTCCCATCTACTGATCCGACCTCCGCAGGGGCAGCGCCCACCCCAAAGATGGCCGGGATAATTGTGAGCATGGGTTATGACATGATCAATAACGAGGTCATTGTCGAGGCGTTTGATGGTGGAGACCTCTTTGCGAACCAGAATGTTTCCAGTCTTGGCCCATCGGTAAGATTCCCTGTTCCGCCAGCGGGGTCGGGCCTAAAGTGGATAGAATTGGTTGCTGGGTTTGAGGAGTCTTTTGCTGGCGCGGGGTCAATTGTCGGACCTGAATTAGCGAACAAGTACCCAAGGCCAACCTGCTTCCATGCCCACGTTAGGCAGTGGGACAGGGATAACGACGCGGATTGGATTGGAAGCTTCTCAACCCTTGTAAACTATGCGACTAAGCCTACTTATGACATCCCTCAGGCGAGCCCATATGCGGGGCCCGGTGGCACTATAAATTTTAACCAGGAGCATTTCGTAATTGGAAACATGGGCGCAGGGATTGGGAACACGCACACAAACACTGCCGATGGCGGGGTTGTAATTAAAAGCGTTTCGCTTCACCGACCAGGGCAGCAAATAAAGGGCAGAAACGAAATACCTTCAAACGTCATTGAGCCAGGCAGCGGTGGCACCAGCCTAATTCTAGGCGGAGGCATGTATGATACCCGCCTTTTCGGAACAGGGTTTACCGTTCCGAACACTAGGATTGTTGCAGAGCAGGATCAGGTTGAGGGGAATTGGCTTTCCGGCGACATTAGGACGGACTGGGGCGGCATTGACCCAAGGTATATCGTTAGCGAGTCTTCATCGTCTAACTTTTATTACGGGACTCCCTATTTTAATACTAGTGCGGGTTCTGCTGCCTTGACTGAGAATGATTCAGGCGTCTTAAACCCAACATTGCCTCAATTGTGTCTACCAGTAAGGTCTTTTATTAAAGACGGGATGGAGTGTGAGTGGAGAGGGGAGGCCCAGGAGTCTTCAACCTTCGCAGTGTCTTCTTCGCACCTGTTTTCGGCCAAGAACGCACTCTCTGGACCAGTGACAAAGCCTTGGAAAACAGGGAATGGGGAGCCGTTGTACTCTCTCCTTCCTGAGTGGGCGGGCCTTGGGCTTGCGGCCCAAAGGATAGAGAACATTGATGCACAGACCACCACATTCAAGAGGAAGGGGAGGCCAAATTCCTATGTTATTGAGGATGTTGAAATACTCATGGACTCATGGGGCGAGTCAGGGCAGGCATCGTCAAAAGACTATGTAAACGACATTGTCTTTAACCTCGGCACCAAGAAGCAATTCTCCCCAAACGGAATCGCGATGTTTGGCAAGAATTTTCCCGCGTTTGACATAGAGTTTAGCAATACCAAGGAAGGCCTTGATGGAGATTCGACCGAGAGATTTAAGCTAAGCTTCGGGCTTCCTGGAGATGGCAGGATTGAAAGCAATTCTGCAGACTGGTTCTCTTACGAGCCCGACAGGTATATCCACCTTTGGGCATGGACTGCCGACGATTTTAGCGCTGCCGGACATTCCTGCTCTCCGCTTGTATCTGGCGGACAGGGCAAATTCCCTTACTTCGGTGATAGGACTTTTACATATCGCACGAACATTGGAGATGAGACCGTTCAGGAGATCCAGAACATCTACGCAAAAAACGAGGCCCAGGAAAAGGCGACCCCCTGGATGCCCCATCAGTTTAAAAGCTCAAAGAACGGGCCCTCGTTTTATATTCAGGTGATAGCGGAGGCATTCGCAGGCCAGGGCGATGAGGCCTGTAGGTTTGTGTTTAAGATTGTCGACAACACAGAAGACACGCTTATTCTCGATGAGAATCCTTTAAAGGTTCTATCTCAATATTCTTACGACCAGAACAACCCAGAGGGGTACACTGGCACGTATCGTTCATGGAGGAACGTTTCCATATTTTCTGACAGGATGGCCTCCGAGATTGTTTACTATGCAATCACAGACGCATCGAAAAGCATCTCTCAGCACGACGGGTTTTGGAATCAGCAAACACCGTCCCTGCCTGGGTCCGGGTTTAGGTACTGCAGGATAACTGTTAAGGGCTGCACAAGGTTCGGGGGTGAAAAGTCTCAAAGGCTTGGAAGGCTTGTAATGGGCAGGCTTCTGGATCTATCAGGCCCAGACTTTGAGTGGGGCTGGAGCAGGTCAGAGAATTCAGGTGTAAAGGTGATGACCACAAGGGGCGGCCAGCGGTTCGCCAAGAGCAGTCATGCCCCCAGAAGGGTGTTCAATGTTTCTCATGGCGTCCTTGAGCCCACGGTTGACCTTAACATCGACACAGATCCAAACGATCCCAACCTTTCAAACTACTTCGAGTCTCCAAGGAGAGGGTTCGGTAGCAGTTTTGGGCCAGGCTGGCAGAAAGAGAAAAGAAAATGGGAGGAGGTTGTTGCCCTCCTAAGATCGCTTGGGCCGGGCCTCGAGGAAGCAGCGCTTGTTTTTGAGGGTGATTCTGCCCTTGATTCTAAGCAGCCAGGATCGGATACTTTATCCCGTACAAGGGTTCCTACTGACCCGACAAGCTTATGCCTTGTTCGGCTTATGAGTTATGGGCAGATGACCCACAAGGGATATGTAGGCAGAGAGATACGGGTGCCAAACGGTTCTCAGTCAGATGCCACTGGCTGGACGGGTACGTTTGGCAGCACGGTTTGCAGGCCTCGCCCGTTGATTGAGGTCACCGCCATCCAGTTTGAGGAGGATTTTTAGATGACAATACCAGATTGGTGGACCGGGAATCAGCCTGTAGCACCCGAGCCTAGCGCGTATCGGGTTCTCAGGACATTGTCCGCGTCTTCGGCATCGTGGGTAGAGTTTGATGTTACGTCCAATGATTTTGCAGGCGCCCCAGACGGCCTCGCTCAGCAGCCGTCAAATGTGACCAATGCAATACTTAGGGGTGTGTCAATCCTTAATAACTCAACGGCGGCAGGCGAGCATGTGAACATCTCGCTTTATGTGTCGGGCGGGTCTCCCAGTCCAGCAGGCGCTTACAATACAGCGTATGTCAGCGGCCCTTCTGTTGATTTAAGGTGCTCTTTGGACATGCTTCAGAACAAGTTTTGGCTAAAGGCTGACGCTGGCAACCCATCAGTCCAGCTTGAGGTCTGGTACGACATTCCGGTTGAGGTATAAAGCATGTTTCGCGGAAACTGGAGAGGCACTGGCGGCGGAGGCGGCGGAGGCAGTACTGTAGATGTTATAGTCCCATTTGCATACGCTGCAATGACCGACACGTCCTCTGGTTCTGGCGTTGGGGTCACATGGACCTACGATTCGGGGTCAAAGACATTCTCGGTTACGTTTAATTCAGCAAGATCAGACACCTCTTACACCGTCGTTACGGATGAGGAGTTTGCGGACGGCACCGGGTCTAGATACATGATGGTTCTCAACAAGGCCACTACCGGCTTTGATGTTGAGATGTATGGGTCTTATGGTCCTTCAGGCGACCCCAAGATCATCATGGTTTATGCGCAGAATCCCGTTGTAAGCGTTGGTTCTGGAGGCTCTGGCGGAACAGCAGACCTTGTCTGGGGAACGCACTCGTCTGCGGCTAAATTCACATTCACTGGGTCAACCAACGCCGTTTCGTGCGATGTGTCATCCAATGCGATTGAGGTGGAATTGCCCCAGGCAAGCTCAAAGAGTGGAAAGATCTACACCATCAAGCACTCAGCCGGGCCAATTGCCACTAACTCAATAACAATATCTAGTGCCGGTGGCACAGTGGACGGGCTTGCGACGGTTGTTGTGAGCCAGAATCTATCATCTACCAGAGCGTCTTCTGACGGGACAAACTGGTTTATCATTTAAAGGAAGCGTAAATGTCATTTCAAATGTATGTCCACACCGTGGATACAAAGGGAAAGCTGCAGAGCAGTGTTTCCCCTTCATCGGCAAACGATCTTGCTAATAAAGACTATGTAGACACAGCCATTGCTGCAGGCGGCGGTGATTGGGAAGCCTCTGTCATTAAGCAGGAGTCTTCGCCTCCGGGTACCGCATCAAGCGGTGACCGATACCTTGTTATTGCGACAGCGTCTGGTGCGTGGTCGGGCAAGGAGAAGGACATTGCCGAGTATGATGGGTCATCTTGGGCGTTCACCACTCCGACAAAGGGTACCCACGTCTATGATGAGGACTCCGGGAATGCGCTAATTTACAATGGGTCAGCCTGGGTTGTTCTTGCTAACGCTACCGGCGCACTCATTAAGACAAATAACCTAAGCGATGTTTCCTCTGCCTCGACGGCCAGAAGCAATCTCGGCCTTGGGTCGCTGGCAGAGAAAAACTCGGTCAACCTTACGGGGTCAGACGTTTCTGGGACGCTTGGCGTGTCTGCAGGCGGGACCGGGGCAACCAGTAAGACGGACGCTCAAGTAAACCTCGATCTTGTTCCAGGCACCGACATTATGGCTTACGATGCGGATCTTGCGGCAATCGCAGGTCTTAGCAGCGCAGACGGCAATGTCATCGTAGGCTCTGCCTCTGGCTGGGTTGCCGAGTCCGGTGCTACAGCAAGAACATCTTTAGGTCTTGGCACTGGTGATAGCCCACAGTTTACAGCGTTAAACATTGGCGCGGCTTCCGACACGACTCTGGCCAGAGCTTCTGCAGGAGAGCTCTCTATCGAGGGCAAGCAGATTTACCGAGAAGACGGCAGTGATGTCGCCATATCAGACGGCGGGACGGGGGCGAGCAACGCCACACAAGCCAGGTCGAATCTTGGGCTGACCATCGGCTCGAACGTGCAGGCCTACGCGCTTGGCCTTAGCCAGATTGCGAACCTGAGCCCATCTAGCGATGACATGCTCCTTTATTCTTCTGGTGCATGGGAGTCAAAGGGCAAGGATGATGTTAAGACCGCTCTTAGTCTTGGCACTGCAGCAGACGCAACGATTGCCACGGGGCTGTCGTCGACGGGCGGCAATCTGATCAAGGTTAAGTCTGGAACCAACCTTTCAAACGGCGACCTTCTTGCTGTTGACTCTAATGGTGACATTGTCGCAGGGTCTGGCGGCGGAGGCGGTAGCGTTACAAGCATCACCCCAGGGGCCGACAGTGGAAGTGGCACTGCGATCACGACCAGCGGAACCATCAAGATCGAAGGCGATGGCGGCGCAATCTCTACTAGCGTATCAGGTACAGATGTAACAATCAGTGCAGGTGACGCAAGCACGAGCGCAAAGGGTGTGGCCAAGTTTTCAAGCACCAATTTCGCTGTGTCTTCTGGCGAGGTTACCATTAAGGCTGCTGGCATCGACCTTGAGTCAGAGGTCACAGGTAAATTGCCAGTCTCAGAGGGTGGCACGGGAGCAGACACCGCGATCCTGGCCAGAAGCAATCTCGGACTCTCTATCGGAACAAACGTGCAGGCTTACTCGCTGAACCTTAACGCGATTGCCTCAGTCTCTCCGAGCAACGGTGACACACTGCTATACAGCAGCGGCGTCTGGGATAAGACCACCTATGGTCATTTCACTGCACCAATTAAGAGAGACCTGAGCTACAGTGATGTCTCAAGCCAGCAGACAATCGCCCCAACCAGCATTGACGCTGCGTATGAGGAGTACGTCCTCGACCTTGCTGACGTTTCTGGTGCCAGCACGTTCACGCTGCCAAAGCCAGCGGCAGGTGATGTTGGTAAGAGCATCACCATTAAGGTGATGGGCGGAATGGCGTCTTCTCGTAAGCTGACCGTGTCCGTTGACGGTGGAAGCGACAAGATGGACGGCCTTTCTAGTGTTGAATTGGACCAGAGCTATCAGCGCCTGACCTTTACGGCAATTCAGGCTGCTGCTGACACTGGTATTGACGTTTACTCGCTAGGCTAATGGGGCCTGAACACGCCCCTCCTTATGGGGGGGGCGTGCTATCTAAGGAGCACACATGTCACTAGGCATCTTTCCACATCAGTTTGACACCAAGGGTAACCTTGAGAACAGCTCTGCTCCATCCTCTGGGAACGATCTTGTAAACAAGAGTTATGCAGATGCCTCTATCGCGGTAACCGTCTCGAGCGGCAAGTTTGTTCTAGATGGCGAGAGCCAGGCGACAGCAAGCCTGCAGAAGTCTGTCAGGTTTGTGTTTGACGTTTCAGACTCGTCTAATTCAGGGCATGTTTTACGCTTCTCCGCGACAAGCGATGGCACCCACGGTGGCGGAAGCGCTTATTCAACGGGAGTGACATCGTCTGGCACGCCAGGCCAGTCTGGTGCATATGTCGCGATCGAGGTGTCGCAGGTAACCCCTGACCTTCTTTATTATTATTGCACCGCGCACTCTGGAATGGGCGGAAGCGTTCAAAGTGCATCTGTCGGTGAAGACATACGACAGTCTAGTGGCAAGGTGGGCATAGGCGTTTCACCATCACACAAGCTGGATGTTAATGGCGATATACGTGTTCGCGGGAACAACGTTCGCGACAACAGTGGGAATTCAGCCATTACCTTTGACGGTAGTGCGAACACCCAAATTGACGGAGACCTGACCGTGGCGTCAGGCAAAACGGTCACACTAAACACTGTCACCTACACCTTCCCAAGCTCCGATGGCTCTAGCGGACAGTTTCTGTCTACAAACTCATCTGGAGGACTTTCTTGGTCAACAGCCAGCGGCGGCGGCGGTGGCGGCGGATTTAGTCTGTCATCTATTGATGCAAACATTACAATTGGGGAGATACAGACGGCCTTTAATGCCGCATCGGCAAAAGGTTGGTCAGTTAGCCCTTCAGGGTTGAGTATACCTTCTGGCAAGACCTTGCTAGGGGTCTCGTGTGAGCTTCAGAACACCTTAGGCAAGGACAGCTACGGTAGCTTTTCGCCTATATACAGTGCTTGCGGTATAGGTATCGAGGACCCAAGCGGGTCAACGGTCATGCCTACATTTATCGGCGGGGCGTGGAATGCTGGGACAAATTACAGTCAGGGGTCGCCATACCTGTCAGCCCAGGTAGGACCTGCCCTTGGGTGGTACTATCAAGACAGCAGCTACAACAGTAATTACATCCTGAACGACGGTACGACGACGACTGATTACATTACATCGTTCGGGTCGGCATGTATAAAGGTGTCGAGTAGCACCCAGGTGAAGGTTTACTTTTACGAGGACACAAGCTCATCGACAACATTCAAGATCAACAGTACTGCTAGCGCATCAACATCCGTTGTAGCGAAGCTGACCATTTTCTACGCATAGGACTTGTTATGCCTGAGTTTGGAACATTCTATTTTAATACTTCCGAGAGCTTCCCTGCTGTAGTCATCAAAGAGGTAGATGCACAGCGCGTGCTTGTTAAGGTGTGGACGGACTCTGGAGACAGAACGGAGGTCGCAGAACGGTCTGACTCACCCGGTATTTTTTCTTTTGTATCCGGCTAGTGTGTGAAGAGTGGAAGCAAAACTCCTAGCAGAGCTTTTTGATTTAGGCGCACTAGGCCTGTTCGCTGCTTACTTGATTTATTCTAATGTGAAGACCCAGAAACGGCTTGACGAGATGGCTGCACAGTTTCTCACCACGACAGAGAATCAGGAAAAAGCTCACGCGGCGGCAGAAGACTTAATCCGAACACGATATGATGCGATCATTGCTAGGCACGAAGGGCAAAGGCAGACGGTGTACGAGGACGTTGTTAAAAAGCTGGATGACCATACCCGCTCTCTAGCGATTATAGAGGCGAGCCTTCAGGGCAGAAACACGCCAATTGACCCTCTTGCAACGAGGCCCGACTTCTAATGAGTGTCAACCTCCCACAGTATGTAATCAGCGCACTCAAGAAGGGTCTTGAGCTCTACGCAAAGGGGCTTGCTGGCGATGGGCTAATGGACTCAACGGTCAGCATGGCAAGGACGGGTGTTAGGACCGGGCGGTGGCCGGAGTCCAAGGTTGTCAAAGCTTCTGCATGGTTCTCCAGGCATGAGAACGACAGGCAGATGATGAAAGACCCCTCATCCTGGGACACGCCTCCTGGCTACAGCCCAGCATTTGTCGCATGGCTTCTTTGGGGTGACAGCGGAGACGGGAGTGGTCGAGCCTTCATAGATAGGCAGGCTGATAAAATTAGGTCAATGAAAGAGGCTCCTGGGGATAGGAGCCAAAGCACTCCCGCCCCTGCTTCTGACAGAATTAAAGGGTCCAATAAAAATAAGCCCGGAAGCGCATCAAGTGGTGGAAGCGGGATTAAACTCGCAAAGAGCGTGGAAAAGTCTCTGTCCCAGAAAGTTAAATCACACAACGAGAAGAATACAGCACCATCCCAAAAGGCAACACTTTCTTCACTTAAGAAGGTTTATAGGAGGGGCGCTGGAGCATACAGCACAAGCCATAGACCTGGAGTAAGCAGGGCGGCATGGGCGATGGCGAGGGTTAATGCATACCTTTACCTCCTGTCCACAGGAAGGCCGAGAGACCCAAAATACATATCTGACAATGACCTTTTGCCCCCTGGGCACCCAATGAGGAAAAAAGGAGAGCCCAGAGAAATGAAGTATGGCAAGTCGAGAAAAGAGAACATCCTTTACGCACTTATGAAGGATCTTGAAGACGTTATTGGCATGATGGACAATGTTACGATTGAGGATCTTAGGGATATTCTAATCGCCACACATGACAGATACGCAATGATTTGCGATAAGCCCAAGCATGGAGACGTTGAGGTTGATATTGAGGTTGAGCCCTCAGTCGACAATGGAGATGACGAGTATGAGGGCAAAAGCCGGACATGGGATGCAGTCGAGGATCCAACCTATGCTCAACGATCCAATCTGCCTCCTGATGCTTTCATTCCCTCCGCGTTTTTCGCGGGAGACGATGGAGAGTTTTCAGAAGAAGGCGAGTTTAGAGTCTCAAGATCAAAGCTACCGCACCATGTGAATTCTGTCACAGACCCTGATGATAACGAGTCTGTTGACGTTCCCAGACTGCGAAACGCGCTGGCAAGGTTTAACCAGGTTGATTGGTCGGGGTTCCCAGCGGACACGAGAACAAGGACAAGGGCCCACCTTGAGCGCCACGCTGATGCGATACTGGCATCTCGTTCGGGAGAGTGTAAAACGTGCCGTGAGGGAGACCTGGAGGCCCTAGAATTGGATATTAAGGACTTCCGCGCAGGGAGACATGCTTTAATATTGGCAAGACTAGATGCCTAAGCCAAGTGCACCATTCGAGTTAGATGGGGCGTCTATCTACCCGCAGGAGCGGGATGTACTGTCCTCCATCATTACGGTAATATACTCGGCCAACCCTGGCAGGAGAGAGTCACTGGTACTGAAGCATGCCCAGGAGACCTTTAAGCAGATTATGTCGATCCAGGATGGCCGGTGGGTAAGAAGGCCTGTTTTCACAATAGGCAAAAACGGGGATGGTCCATCTGTGTATGTTACGTCCGCTAAGTAGCCGTAACAGTTATAAGTGTTTGAAAACAATTACTTTTGTCACAAGTGCTTCAATGTGAGATATTGAGACTATGAAGATTGAAATTAAAGAGTCGTCGGCAGGCAAAGTTTGTTTAAATGAAGACCTAACATCTATGGGTCTAGATGATGACGTTTACCTTGCTGTGCTTGAGGCTGAATTGGGTAGAGGTGGCGTCGTAAATTTGAACGGCCGGGTCTACCGTAATTCAGAATTCATTAGAGAAAACGCCAAACTTGGAGAGCGTGTTAAGGCTCAGTTTGTAGAGGGAGAGTTAGGTCACCCTGTTGGTGGGCCTACTTTCGATGTCCCAGTTAGGCTTGTTGAGGTTGATGTCGTTGATGGTGAGGGTGGTTCTTCTCTTGCTGTTGGCAAATTTGCGGTACTCAACACTCAGGTCGGAAGGGATATACTGACTCTGCACAAGGCGGACATGCCCCTTGGTGTAAGCAGCCGAGGCTTTGGCGCTGTTTCAGAGCACGTCATTGATGAGTCATCTCCATACCTGGCAGCAAACCCAGATAGCGAAGGTCAGACTGTGATGGAAGTTACAGACTTTGACCTGATGACATATGATTTAGTGAGGGTGCCTAGTGCTGGCACCCACGTAAACCCTGCGACTGAAGAAGCGCGGGAGGCCCTTTTTCGCGTTTGCGAGTCAGGGGCTCTCGGGATGTCGCATCACAATAAGGAGGCCGACGTGGCTAAAAAAGAAGTCGCGCTCCACGATGTCGATGAGCATATCGAGCTTGAGGCAGTCGAGGAAAGCGCAGTTAATGAGGCGGATACGCCTGAGGTTGCAGAGGTCTCCCCTCTGTCTGAATTGACTGAAAAGCAGCAGGACGTGCTTATTAAATTGGCGTCTGTTATCGAGGGCGCAGAAGAAGCCGTGGGTGATGACGATGCCCTTCTAGAGCAGGTTAAGCGGGTTGCAGATCAGGCCGACGTTGATCGTCAACGGCTTGCGGAAGCAGAAGAAGCCAACCGTAGCTTGGTTGAAAAGGTTGCTGCCCTTGAAGCAGAGCGTGCCGCTGAGCGCAAGGCTGTTGAGATTAGAAATGCGATTGATGAGGCTCTTGAGGGCAAGCAGAACGCTGACCTTGTAAAGAAGCAGATCGACGCGCTAGTCGCAGAGGGTCTCCTTGCAGACACAGACGCGATCACCACCTGGTGTAACCGATTGTTGGGGATGGTTGCGGAAGCTATTGCTGCCAGCTCTGCGATTGCAGGCACTGCGGTTGTTGAGGCGGTCGATGGTAGAGACGACCTTGTTGATGTCGTTGAGTCAGACGTGGATGCTTCTGGAGCGCCAGGATTACTGAATGAAGATTTTGTCGCCCAATTGAAGGGCATCATTGAGCGGGACCGTACCCTACAGGGCCGAGCCTAGTATACCAACCTTAAGGAGATCAGAAAATGCATGGAGCACTTCTCGACCCCCGCATTTCAGCACCAGATGTTGAGGCCAAGTGGGGTCAGTTTATTGAAAGCAAGGATCCAGTAAAGCGACGCTGGATTGCCCACAACATCGAGAACCAGACTAAGTTTATGGCAGAAAGCGCCAAGGCTGGCACATTTGGGTCTCGGTTCTACACTAATGACCGAACCATCCTGGGGGGCCGAAGCAGTCTCACAGAGGCTACCCTTGGTGCAGACATTGACAATTTCACTCAGCAGTCTATTGCTATGGTTGTTGACGTTTTCGAGCGATTCTCAATCGACGAATTGATCAACATCGTATCAATGAGTGGTCCTAGTGCTTTCGTCCACACCCTTGGCTTCAACGCAGTCGAGGCATACGCTGGCGGTCAGGCTGGAGACCCGCTAAACGCGGCGCTTCAGATTGACTACTCGGATTGTCCCGCTGAATGCGAAAACGAGAGCAAGGGCGTAGAGCTAGAGCTCAGCGCTAAAAAGATTACCGCTGACTGCAAGCGTCTTCAGGCTAAGTTTAGCGTGATTGCCGAGCAGGATCTTCAGAGCCAGTATGGAATGAGCCTTAGCGAGCGACTTCGCTCAGTAATGGCAATCCAGATGGCACGAGAGATTCAGGGTGAGATTCTTGCTGCACTCGTCGCTGGCGCTGGTTTCGGTGTAAACTGGGCCTCTGCCATTCCTCAGGGTACCGTCTACACGACTCTTGACCCCAAGGTTTATCAGTCTACGCTATGGGACGCGATTCAGGACTGTGACACCGAGATCTTCAAGTCCGTTGATGGTCGTCGTGGGGCAAACTGGGTTGCTGGTAGTCCAGACGCAATGAATTACCTGCTGCAATTGAATCAATTCAGCATCACCTCTCGGGACAACGTTCCTCGCGGAGAGGCCGGTAATGGCGATATTGATGAATTCAGTAACTTCTTCGGCACTGCTAATCATCGGTTCCGAACATATAAATTCCCTTTCATGCAGGCAGACACCATTCTTCTTGGTGTTAAGAGCGACGCGCCTCAGGAGCAGGGATTTATCCACGGCACCTACGTCCCATTGACGGACCTTGGAACATTCCGAGATCCCGCCAAGGCGTGTGTCACTGTTGGCGCCACCACTCGATATGCGAACGAATTGCTTCGTCCGGGCATGTACGCCAAGGTCACGATCACCTGATAAGGGTTTTGACCCACAGTTTAAGGGGGGCGCGTATGCGCTCCCCTTTTTCTTTGTACTGCGGTATTATAAAACCGATGCGGGGCCATATTGTGCTCGCATCGGTTTTTTAGTTTCAAGATAACTACCCGTAATAAAAAGACTCTGGAGATGACATGTCGGACGATAAGTCGAGCAGCCCGATAATTCGCGGCATCATAAAAAAAGCGGCCGGGATGCTGGGTTCTTCTGATCATGTAATCAGCGCGGAGCTGGGTTTATCTCAGTTAGATTACGGAAAAACATCTCTTGGCGATGGCTCCGCAAGAAGGTTCCAGGCAGCTAAGTCCAGGTCTTCAATGATTAAGGACTTTCACGACCAGCGGAGAGACAGAAGGTACCGAGACCTAAGGGAGATGTCTGACGAGGTGCCAGAATTGGCCACGTCGCTCGATGTCTTAAGCCACTTTGTGTTTAGCGGTGACACTGGCCTGGGTTCGGACGGTGCGGATAATTCTCAACCAAGGATGGTCTTCTCTGACGCCATGCCTCAAGAGCAGGTGGATGTCTTAAGTAAGGCCGCAGAGGTTATAGGGCTAAACAATCTTCTATACGAGATATTCAGGGAGGGCATGCACCTTGGAGACAGTTTCACAGAGATGGTCTTCACCAAGGACAGGCTTGTAGCCCAACAGTACCTAAAGCCAGATAATACGGACGTTGTCTGGGACAAGTATGGTCGCCTAAGCGCATATAAGACCAAGACGGCGACCCAGGGTAGGGCATCCTTTGGAAATAGGGCTGCATCGACCGTATTGGCTCCCTGGCAGGTAGTGCACTATGCGCCAGACAGGCCTCGAGGACACAAGTACGGTAGGAGCAATTGGCACTCTGCAAGAAAGCTTTGGAGGATTAGCCAGTCAACCTTAGACGTGACGGCCGTCCTCGCCATACTGCGTGCGTCATCGAGAAAGACCGTCTCCCTCCCCGTTCCTGCAGGGATTAAAGAGGATGAGATCCATTCATGGATAGAGCGACTTAAAACTAACGCCTGGCGCGATGAATTCTTCGACAAGGATGGCTACCTCCACCATCGGATAGCCTCTCTGCTTGAATTAGATGACACGATTTACCCTTATCGAGCAGGAACAGAGCGGCCAGACTTTCACAACGAGCCATCTGCGGACCTTGATAGCCTTGTTAAGTTTCAGCAGTTTCTTCAGGAGTCTTACTTTGTTGCTACCGGCGTTCCGGCAGCGCTTTGCGGCCTTGAGAGAAACATTAATGCGAGAAGCACACTAGAGCAGCAGGGCCAGCAGTTTGTTCATACGGTTAGCAAGCGGCAGGCAGAGGTTGCGGCTCTGGCTAAGGATATTCTTGTAAGGGCTGGCCTTGCGGCCGGGTTCCTGCCCGACACGCGGCTTTTTGAATACCGGATGCCTGACGTTAGCGCCTTTGACCAAAGGATGAGAGCGGAAGTTTGGAAGATCAGAGCTGACACGGCAGCGGTGCTAAGCACGGGTGTTGATGTAGACAGCGCCTGGGTCAAGAGGAACATATTAAGAATGACCGACGAGCAGTCTGCCGTCAGTGTTGATCCTGCGTCAGAGTCATCTGATGTTAGGCAATTAAATGCCGTTAGGTCCAAGCTTAGGATTATGCTTGAATCTGCCGAGGGGGAGTAGCCTTGGGGGTTGAGGCATATATAGAGCTCAGGGCAAACAGGGCTGTCAGGAAGGCGTCGATTAACGAGTCTGATACGGAGGACTCAAAGGACGAGACGCAGAGTGACAGAGAGTGGCTGCTTGCTGCCATGCTTTCAATTGCCATTGCGGCCGATAAGGCGCTTGCTGCAGGGAAAAGCCCGAAGGAGGTATCCTCGGCGCTAAAGTCCGATTGGATGGAGGCTCTAAAGAAGGCTGCTGTATCTGCCTTTAAAAAGGGTGTTGCCGTCCGTGCGTCTGAGGTTCCCAACCGCCCGTCAGAGGTTGCCAGGGAGTCTGAGCGACTTAGGGCTCAGCTAGAGGAGCAGTCAAACTTTCTTTCAGGCTTTGCTGATGACTACGTGGGTGGAGTCACCACCGAGCCTAGAAGGATGCCCTTTATGAACAGGGCTCAGCTTTATGCGCTGAGCATGATAGGGTATTACAATCTTGGAGCGCTTGCAGGCGGCAACCCCAACGATCAGATATACTGGAGGCTTGGCGCGTGCGACCACTGCACAGACTGCCCGGCCCTACATGTGTCTGGGCCGTACACCCCACAAACGCTTCCCACCGTGCCAGGGCTTGGTCACACTAAATGTGGGCACTGGTGCTGCTGCTTTCTATACATAGTGCCCAGCGCCCTTCGTGCTGCGCTTGACATCAGCCTGGGAGGCGGAGCAGCGATGGCTGCAGCCATAGATGCGGGCGGAGATATAGCCAGTCGAATACTTGATGCTCGCCTGAGGGCAGCGTATGCGTCCAGGGCTGCGATAGACACCGACAACGATGAACAGGCGCAAAGGGCGGCAGAGGCTCAGGCTGAATTGGATTCAATTGTCGCTGGGAGCGAGGTCGAGTTTTCTGAAACCTTTCCTCTTGGTGGCCCCATCGTGGGGATGGCTGAGAGCGGAATAGTGGTGCCAGATCTTCTCTACAACAGGGGGATAGACTCTGAGTCGCTTCGATCGGTAAGCGAGTCTGATATTGACGAGTTTCTAAGGGGCCAGTTTGACAGGGGGGCTCAATGAGGTTCGCCGTAAATACATATAGCATCATTGGAGACGGCCTGGATAAGACCGTTGAGCTATACAAGGAGGTGGTCAGGGTTGTCCACAGGACTCCAGATGTGGACGTGTCTATCTGGCCATTTTATGATGCGGACCCTGTGCAGATAGGTTACACAGGCTTTCTTGTACGGGGAACGAGGGGCGATGTTGACGCAATCCTGCTAGGCCTGCCCGCTAGCGCTTCTCCAAGAGTCCAGCCGGTGATTACATGATACTTAGAATTATAGCATTCCTTCTTGGGCTTAGGTCTCTCTGCTATTATCGTGGAGACGGGTATAGAATTGTTGCAAAGAACGTATCCTTAAACGTCAGGACATGTGTAGACCTGCTTGCCTCCGAGGCGTTCCTCTCAATCAGGAACCTGACAGACAGGCCGGTAAGCATCGTTTTCCAGGATGAGCCTGAGGATGGTGTGAACATAAAGGTGTTTAGGCGTGGCTCTCGCTACTTTATTACGGTTTGTGACCCCAAGCCAGAAGTGGGGTTGGCGCGAGGGCTTGACACCCTTTGGAGGTATTTAGCGAATGTCGGCCCTGACTCTAGATAAAAAGATCGCGAGAAGACAGAGGGGGATAAAGCTCCGAAAGGGTGATGCATTCGTTCGCTCAGGGAGGCTTCTTCGGATACTGTCTGCAGAGGGCGCCAAGATTGAATACGAGTTTTCAGACGGCCGTTTGGTTTCTGAAGAAAGGCAGCAGTTTCTGAGCAGGGCGCTATCAAGGGTATCCTTGAGGCGAGGAGACACTCCCACAAATGCAAGCATGGCTGCGTCAATAGTTAGGTCTAAGGTGATAAAAAGAAGGGCGAAACTCAGCCTGCTGAGAGGGCTGGTGAAGAATTCTTCTGGAGATGAAAAGTCTGAAATAGAAAGAATGCTTTCAGCGATTAGGAGCAGGCCGGATGTCAGTTAAATACAGAGCAGAGTTTAGGTCAGAGCTTGCCCCAATTGAAAAAGAGGCTGCGAGGGCCAGAAGCCCCTTCATCAGAATGGCGGTTTATGACCAAGAGACGCAGCGCATGTTCAAGCACCGTGTTGCCAGCAGGTTTCTTGTCAAGGGCAGGCCCGTGGGCGGAGGCAGGCTTGAGTGGGACGTGTACGCTCTCTGCGGCATGGATGACCCAGTATTAATTGCTGGAGGGTTTGCCTGGCAGGAGGAGGCCATGCTCTTTGCCAGAGACAGAAAGATGGGTCGCCAGTCCGTTTCATTTGGTGGCATTCGTGGGCTATTTAAATCGACAGGCTCAGGTATCTCTGTACCAACGAAGAATGTTGATCTGCCTGGAAAGACTAACGTTAAGGTTAGGGAAACTGGATCGGGCGTAATTGTAGAATGAGTAAGCCTTTTTCAATACTAATGCTCCTTAGGGGCGAGGGCCTTGAGCTAGGGTTTTCTGATGGAGAGCTAGTGGAGGCCCAGGAGTCGCCGTCGTCAGGAAAGGCTTACTCTTTTGGGGCAGGCCTAATGTCCCTGTCTGTGCCTGAGCGGTCAATATCCCTTTCAGGAAAAGGCTCAAAGTCCGGCAGTGCAAGCGCATCTATACCCGAGTCTGAATGGGATATTATTAGATCTCTCAAAGCGGGCGTTGTTTCGGCAGGCGTCCATTGCGAATTTAGATATTTTGAAGACGGAGCATATTGGGTTGAGGCGCCAATACTTTTCTCCGGGTTCCTATCTTCTGCAAAACTTAATGCCTACGATGGCACCGTGGACCTTTCTTTCGGTGGCGCGGAAAGGATTGTCAACGTCCAATTCCCCATGAAAAGGGTTGGTGACGAAGGAAGGTTTGAAAATCCTCCCGAGGACACGTTTGACCGAATATTGCCGGTAGTCTACGGGACCGTTCTCAGGTATGACATTCCGGCCATAGGCTTTGACACGAGCGCAGGGGGCGGAGGCACAGTAGACGTGTGTATTGCTGCCCACCCTGTCTACGGCTCGATAGAGCGGCCTGGATATGTTCAAATAGGGAATAGCGACCTGGGGAACATGTCTCCGTGGTATGAGGTTAAAAACGGTGTAGACCTCCTGGGTGGATCGTATTCATACATAACCGTTAGCATGGATGACTGGGACGACGGCATCTATGCGCGAAATGTTTCCGGCAAGCTTTCCCAAGACAGTCGGCCGATGGACGGCCTGGGTGACATAGCTCAGGACATGTGGAGTACCTACTCGTCTAAATCCGAGGGCACCTTTGACTATGTCAGGTCTTCATATGCCACACCAATCCTTAACAGGTTTACCGTCGGCATGGCGTTTACGGAGGCGGTAAAGGGACAGACCCTCTTTGATGTCATGGCAGGCAGACTTGGGAGCCTGCCATTTGCATTCGGAGCCCCAATCGGCCTCGTGGGGTGGGATGCGTCAATCATACCCAATGATGACACACAGGAGTCAGGCCACCTTAGCTTTGGGGTAAACGTGTTCGAGCGGTCTGATATTAATATTGCCGGGTATGACAAGATTCAGAACAGGTTCAAGGCCTCATTCCAATATGACGGTGTGAGCGAGGGCAATTCCCTATCGTTTGTAATTGATGAAACCAACAGCGCTCTATGTAGGACAAGCCAGTCTATGTACGGCCAGAGCGAGTACGTGGAATTGTCTGCACCCGATGTCATTACGCCATCATCGGTGTCTGCATACATATCTTGTGAAATTAACAAGAGGGCGGTTCCGCGTATGACTGTCTCATATTTTTGTGATGATTCATCATACCTGTCGGCCCCGCTTCTATCGGTATACAAGGTTACTGACACGGAGGTTGGCCTAGATGGCGCCCTGTTTTTCCTTGAGGCCGTGCGTCCAGACATTGATAATGGCGGGTGTCTTCTCACCCTGAGAAGCGTTAAGAGTACAGAGTCAACACTCAAGGGAGTTACAAATGCATCGAATTCTTAGTAGAAAATTCCTTATCTCGATTGGCGCCATCGGCAGCGTCTTAATCTCAGCCATCAACGGCTCCGTGGCATGGGATGCCGCCCTTCCATCAATTGCGGCTATTGCCATTGGGTATTGCGTCTCTCAGGGATGGGTAGATGGAAAGTCAGTGGAGCAGGAGATTAAAAAGCTCCAGGCCGACGAAAAGAAGGCTAGTGAGCAATAGCAACAGCGATGACCGCCTTAAGGTGACCCTGATTGTTGTCGCTGTTGGGTTTGTCGTAGCGTTCGTGGCTGGTATTATCGTCGGCAAGAATGGCATGGCTGCAGGGTCTGCAGGCGTTGCAATTGCTGCAGCAGCAGCAAGGGTAAAACTAGGGCGGATAAAGAAGAAGTCTGACCAGCTAGTTAATGCGTCTGAGTCAATAATTAACGACTCTGTGTCCAGCCAGGCCGATCTAGAGTCTTCTGCAAAACTGGAGGCAGTTAAAGATGAGAACAGTGCTCGTGCTTCTCTCGATACTGGTGATTCAGCTTGGGAGCGCCCCCGTATTTTCTCAGACGACAGTTAGTCATGGTGAATGGATGAACGCAGACGGGTCTTCTGTCTCAATGCCCTGCCCATCCTCCTATCTTGAGATAACTAGACTTCCGTCTGGGTGCGTCAACCGCCTCCCAGGCGGCGGTTTACTTTGGACCCCTAAGGCGCACTCAGGAAACAGCGCCGACCTAAGTCGGGCCTCGAGGATTATTGATGGTCTAAAGATTAACCTTGAGAAGCTTCGGTCTGAATTCGACTCTGCAGTAAAGGCCCACAAGGAGGAGATCTCTAAGATTTCAGATGACGCGATTAAAAACCTGGATGAAATAAAGTCCTCTCACTCATCATCCGTGCTTAGGTCTTTCTTTCATGGGTTTGGGGCAGGCGTGATTCTTTCTGCGATAATAGTGCTGTCTATCTGACTTTTCGAGATATGATCCCTTCTATCATTGCCAAAGCGTCTTCGGGGTCATCTTCACTAAACACCACCGAGGTTACATTGCCCCGTTTTTTCACCGCTTCTGCAGATGTTGGGCAATTTGTGATGTAAAGGTTTGATGACGCTGGTGTGGCTATACACCTTCTCACCTTCCTGCCGAACCAGGTCTCCCAAACAAATGGGTCATCCTGGACTACACATATCACATGTTTGTTTTTTAGCGTCTGGCGCCATGACCGATGGTGCGCTGCATGAAAACCAATCGTCTTGCCCCCATAGACACGGAACCAGTCAACCATAAAAACCACATCAACACACTGCTCATACAGTATCCTCTTAAGGGGATAGTCGCTTGTTTCTGGGTCGTCTGGGTCAATATATGATGACCGATATAGTTTGGGGTCAGAGATTATGGTGTGCCCCTGGATGAGATTGATAAGGGGGTGTTCATCCGTAAAAAGCATCCTCATGCGCCCAGCATCCTCCTGTACCCATACATGGCCAACAAGGCAGCGTCGGCAATGCCGTCGTCATCGACCCTGGACCTGGCAGACTTTTTAAGGTTTATGCCTGGGAAAACTCGCTTTGCTGCGAGTATGTGGGCCCCCTTGCCTTTGCCTGACGCCCCAGCGAGCATTGACTTTGACCAGGCGGCAGGCCTGACTTCTTCATATGGTATTCCAGATGCAGCAAGGATCCCAATCCAAAGGCCGTAACCATACCCGGTCGAGAACGTACTAGAGACGCCCTGTTTTGGCATTGCCTGCTGCTTCTCAATAATAACAAGGTCGAAGTCGAAGGAGGATAAAACGTTCATCATTTCATTGGGGTCATACTCCCGCTTAGACCCCTTCCCTACACTAATGACGGGGGTCTTGCTTGAGTGGACTATTCTCTTTCCATCCAGCACAACAATTGCACCAGATTTTCCTGGGTCTATGCCTCCGACAATCAAGCTTTGCTCCAGTGTAAAAGATAACCCCCTCGCCGGGAGGGGGTGGCGAGGGGGTTAAGCATTCCTCACCACCGTGAGAATTAGATACCGGCGATGGAAAAACCGGCAGCTTGCCTGATCATACAAGGTCAGGCCCTAGAAAGGAATACTATCACCACCATCAGAGTCGTCGCCCCATCCACCTCGACCCTGTTGGCGCCTACCTCCGCCTCCGCCGTTGCCCCAGCCCTGAGACCCAGATCTCTGTGCACTGTCACCGCCACCAGAATTCTTTCCGCTGGCCACCTTCCTGAACACCCGAGCGTCCACACAGTTTTGCTTCATCTCTTTGCCGTCTTTTTCATAGACGCGCTCGTATGGCTCCCCGGAGACATGGATAATATCGCCCTTTTTCACGTTCCTCAGGGCGAATTCAGCATCCCTTCCCCACAGCGTGATCTTCCACCACATCGTAACGTCCTCTTTGTTTACGTATGCGGTTGAGGGGATTGTGACTTTGGCCATTGGTGTGGACGAATTTATTGGCTCCGCGTCCCGCGCTGCTCGCCCCGTAAATGTTACTGTTGCGCTGCTCATTTCTTCTCCTTTGGGTGTTCCTCTTTAATCCACGCGCTAAAAGACTTGAAGTCTTCTTCTGACGCGCCAACAAGCGGCGCGTTCCTGTGTTTTGCATATAGCGACTCAACCTGCTTTCTTGTGAGGGAGCAAGACTTTACCAGCGCCGCTATATTGCTCTCCCTTTCTGCCCCATCAACCTCTGGCTCCTCATCGAAAATCATAGAAACAACGTCGCCAGACCACAGGCTTAACCCTAGACCGAACCCCATTGCCAGACATTTAACAAGGCACCTCTGCCTCGCGTCGAGAACATCTCTCGTGTCGGGCTGCAAGATGGCTTTATTTTTATTGTCCATTACCGAGAGCCTCTCAGTGTGGCTAAGAATCTCACCGGACGGGTGAAGCAGGTCAACGGTACATTCAACCTCTGCGCTACCCCCTGGATATATCAGCGCCCCAAGTTTGACGTTTGAATCTACGGGAGAAGGGAAGTCGGTAAACCTTCTGGTGGTGCCAGGGTAGTGCCTCTGAGTAATCAGCCAAGCCCTGCTCCATGATAGATAGTCGAGCTTCATTTTCGTTGTTATAAGCGCACTGATGTCAAGGCTGGACAGGGTTTGAAAAACCTCTGCGCTTATTTCACTCAAGTTATTTTTTTCGTTTGTCACTGCTTCTCCTTGAGACCGTTAGCCTGGTGTATGTTGATCTTCGTCTGTATATGTCTTCAAGCTCTGGCCTATCCCTAAGTAGCGCAACCGGGTCAAACTCATCTTTTTCGACCAAGGTGCGGTAGATATACTCCTCGTCATCTGAGGCCCTTTTGTTTGGGCCAAGAATCCGAGATAGCTCATTCCTAATCCTCTGCTTCTCTTTTTTAACCTCCTTGTATCTTTCGTCCACCTCACGCTTCTGACTAAGCACCTTCTTCAATTCAGGGCTTATAACCGTCTCTGCGTCTGCGTCTTTATAAATGTCTCCAATGACCTTCTTGCATTCATCTGTTCCGTCGGCCATTGGCACATCGCCTTCTACGACGTTTTTTTGCCAAAACCTCTCAAGGACAGGGACGCACTCAGCCTCATAGAAGTCGCTTGGATCAAGCATCCACTGCCCATATCTTATTAGCCCCTTCTCGACCCCATCAGAAACAGTCATAGCCTCCGCTATAACCGCGTCCCAGATCGCCTCGTCTGCCTTAAATGCGACCACCATAAACTCATCCAAGGTCGGCCTGCAGAACCAATTGTGCCTAGACTGCAATTCCACACGAAACGGAACACCATCTCTCCACCATTCTCCATTAGACCCAATGGTTTTGATCTCCAGGCCGATAACACGTCCATCCGAATGCAATTCCCCATCAATGCTTCCATGTAGAAACGGGAAGTCTCCTCGACGATACAAGTCCTGAAAACACTCGGACGCAATAACGCCATTAGCCTGACCAACATATTCTCTGCAGTACCGCTCAGACTTTGACCCCTGAATAAGCCTTCGATGCTTCTTTGGGTCGTTTTTTTCTGGAGGCAATTCAAGGCCGTACCTTTCCATCACAGGGGCCTTTGAGGCCCATATCTGATGAAGGCTTCCAAACTTGTGCTCAAAGTCTATAGGGATCTGTCCGCTTAGAATGTTCGGTGCGTCGCTTCCGCCAAGGCTCTTTGATCTCTCAACCAGCCATTCACTCCGAGTATTCGTCACTTGTGTAACCCCTTCCATACACCGCCTCAAGCTTCTGGGTCTCAGCCATCTCCAGCGCCATCTTTCTCTCAAACTCAGAATCTTTCCTGGCAAAAACCATGTGGACAATGGCCAGGATGTCTTCTCTTGTAGGCTCACTATTGCTTGAGACCGACCTAGCTAGTGAAGTGGAGCGCTCATATACTAAATTAAACTCTGCCAAAACCTCATCAATGCTCATTGACGGCCCCTCCCATGCTTAAGCTAATTTCATCCTCAAAGAGCAGAGTCTTAAGGTCCACCTCAAGAAGCAAAGCTATCTGCCCCATTTGAACAATCCGAGGGTTGTCTGAGCCTAGCGTGTTGATTATTTGCCACTTGGTAATCTCAGCACCAGAAGACTGTGCATGTGCACAAAAAGCATTAACACTTCCGTACCGAGCTCTAATCAGTGTCTTGCACTTTGACACAAAGCCAATTCCTGCATTCATTCTTGCACCTCCTAGTTAATGTCTATATATTTTTAGTGGAAACCGCAATAGAAATATGCAGAATAGCAGAATGCCGAGAATGAAGACCTCAATAACAATGCCATTTGACTTAATGGACTCAGCCGGAGACTCGTGGCCGCTGTTGGTTGTTTTTCTGCGGATTGCATCTGAGCATCCGTATGGAATCATTCCCGACGAAAGCATTTCACTAGCGCGAGTCAGAAGGGTCTTTGCTGCCCCTGATGATGAGATACGAAGGCAGGCTGCATGTCTTTGTGACAGGGGCATCTTCGCGCACGTTGATTACGAAACGGTTGCGAGGGGCAATGGGTGGGAGAGAAAGAAAAAGCTGTCAGGCTGGTATTGCCCTTCTTGGCCATCCGTTTCATCCGACAGGAGACGGGTATCAAGAGATGGGATTGTAATCCACCCTGAGGCTAGACTGTTTGAGGCTCAAAGGCCTGTAAAAGATGGAAGGAATGAGATGCAAAGGTTGGAGGACAAGGCCCTGGCCTGCATGAATCTTGGAGGGAGAAGGGGCAGGGTTCTGGCCATTGATTCAATCAGCTTGAATTGGCTTATAAAGCTACACAAAGAATACGGATTTGATGCCGTCTCTGGGGCGCTTGAGGAGTCAGCCGGTGCAGACAGGCCCGTTGCGATGGCGAAGAAGATATTAATGGGCCCCAAGAAGGGACGCGGGTCAAGTGTTCCTAGTGCTGATGAATGGAGGCAGGGATGAAGTCTTGCACGATATGTAACGGTCTTAAAAAGGTCGTAAGCGTTGTTGACGGTGAGCCTGTGGCAGCGCCTTGCCCAAACTGCCAAAACAGTTTTGAGGTAGATGATCTACGCAGGCGCGGCGTTCCGGGCAGGTTCGCCGGGTCTACTTTTGACACATTTGTCACCGATACATCCACGCTTCGTGCTGCGATGGACCGGTGCAAGGAGTGGTCGATGAACCCTAAGGGGTGGCTTGTAGTATCGGGCCCACCGGGTGTTGGCAAGACCCATCTTTTGTGCGCCATAGCGCATGCTAATAGGCGCAGCACATACGTCTCAAGTGTTGACCTGTTTGCGAGGGAGCGCAGAAGGATCGAGGATAAATCAATAACACTTCCAGACTACGCTGCGTTTCAGGGGATACTGCTGTTTGATGAGCTTGGAGCAGGGATGGCCACAGACTGGGAGCGGGATGTCGTTCACCGGCTGGTCGCTATGAGGTATGATGATGGTCTGCCCACCGCTTTCGCGACGAATTTTCGGGTTGGAACGGGTAGCCCTCGCTCACTTGAGCGCAGCGGCAGGATTCTGCCTCACACCTCGTCTAGAATTCTTGGTGAGTCACAGATAATAGAAATAGATGCAGACGATAGGAGGGGTCGTGAGCCAAAGCGAATATTTAGCGGAGGTTGAGGTTGTAGGCAAGGTATTCGCTGATAACTCTGTACTGAATGAGGTTGGGACATATATTTCGCCTTCAGACTTTAGCGACTCAAGGCTTTCCACAATATGGGGTACGGCCGTATCCTTATATGCACAAGGTGTTGTGGTTGACCCTGTGGCATTGGCGCATAGCCTTGAGAAAGAAGGCAAGCTTATGGAGTGTGGAGGCATTGCTTACATTGTCAGCCTTGACACTCAGGTTTCAGGGGTTCTTAGTGACAGCTACGCAAAGATAATCAAGTCTGGAGCAAGGCGAAGAAGGGTGGAGGCGCTTTGTGGAGAATTGATGGATGAGCTTAACTCAACAGGCGATATAGATGGGAGCGTTGCCAAGCACATAGATAAATTGATGGCGCAGTCTGAGGATGGCAGGGTTGTCCACCACCAGCTCAAGGAGGCCATTGGCTCTGCTGTTGAAGAAGTTAAGCAAAGGTTTGAGAATCAGGGTGAAAGCCCTGGTGTCACAACGGGATACACAAAGCTGGACGAGATGCTTGGCGGGTGGTCTCCTGGAGCCCTATACATTTGTGCTGCCGGAACCGGAAAAGGGAAAAGTGCTCTAGCTTTAAACTTTATGAATGCCGCAATAAGGAACGGTAACAATGTTGTCTACATATCCCTTGAGATGACAGCAGTGGATCTGGCAAAGCGGCTTATATCCATAAGATCCTGCATCGACGGCAAGGGTGTTAGGACCGGCAAGCTTAACCAGCATGAAATTGAAAGCATGCTTGCTGGCGTCAGGAGCCTTGGTTCAGATGGCGGCTCCTCAATTATCATTGATAGGCCTGGACTTAGCGTGTCTGAGTTAAGCGCTGAATTGAGAAAGATTAGCCACAAGCAGGATGTGGACATGGTCATTGTTGACTACATGCAATTGATGAGATGTGACGCCACTTATTCGAGAGAGCGAGAGGTCGCAGGGATTTCTGTGGGGCTGTGTAATGCTGCAAAGCTTTTTGATTGTCCAATCCTTGCATTGTCCCAAGTCAACGATGCCGGACAAATCCGAGAAAGCCGGGCTGTCGGGCATGATGCTACGGCCGTAATGAGAATCGACTACGAAGACCCAGAGAACGCGCCTTACGACCTAGCGCCAGACGTAAATCTGAGTGTGCTAAAGTATAGGCACGGCGATTGCGGGTCGATACCAATGACCTTTTTAAAGCCGACACAGACTTTTGCGATAAGGAGAGAGTAAATGGCTAAAGCAGCAACACAAGCAGTAATACAGGAGCGACGCGACCATGTAGAGCAATTGATGCTTGCATTTGTTCCGCCTCGTGTTGTGGCGAAGCAGGTCTCGGAGCGCTACGGTTGCCACAAGTCAACAGTATTCAAGGACATGTCCTGGGTTGAGAAGAAGTGGGACTCTGAGTCTACGCTGCTTCAAAACAAAGACGAGTGGAAGCGGCTCAAGCATCAACATATTAAGTCGGTCCAGCTCGCTATGGCTGCATCTATAGCCAAGGGGCAATACAATCAGTTTGTCCGGCTCTCAGAGACTTACATCAAGCTTATGGGATTCAACAAGTCTAGCTCAGAGGTCAAGCACGTCATCCAGCAGCAGAAAGAGGCCGCGAGCAAGATGAGCGAAGAAGACCTTGCAAAGATTATCGCGGCATCTGGAATCGAGCTGCACTAGTGGCTATTTCTGTAGAGCTCGCCATCCGTGAGCTTCAAAAGAGAAACTGCGAAAAGAGTCTCGCTGCGTTCGCAAAGGCCTGCTGGCCGATTATCGAGCCAAGTACGCCCTATAAGCATGGATGGCACATCGACGCTATTTGTGAGCACCTAGAGGCTGTCACTAGGGGAGAGATCTCTAACCTAATAATCAACATTCCTCCCAGACATATGAAGAGCCTGTTGGTGGCCTGCCTGTGGCCAGCCCATTGTTGGACAACCGACCCGTCTGCGAGGTGGCTGTTCGCATCCTACGCTCAGAGCCTTTCAATACGGGACTCTCTCAAGTGTAGACGCATCATTGAAAGTAGCTGGTACAAGGAGTTATGGCCTCACGTTTCTCTCGTTTCAGATCAAAACCAGAAAGCTCGATTTGAAAACACTGAGACTGGATTCCGGGTTAGTACAAGTGTGGGTGGTGCTGCAACCGGAGAAGGGGGCAGATACCTCGTCTGCGATGACCCAATCAAGGTGGGAGACTCAGGCTCTGAAAAGATACGAGATCAGGTTATCCAGTGGTGGACAGAGGAGATGTCAACACGGGGCAACGACCCGAAGAGGGTCGCGAAGGTTATCATCGCGCAGAGGGTTCACGAAAACGACTTGTGTGGATACCTGCTAAGGCAGGGAGGGTATGAGCATCTTTGTCTCGCGGCAGAGTTTGATGGCCACAGAAGTAAGACCACTCTCGACTTCAAAGACCCAAGGAAAAATCATGGAGATCTTCTTTGGGAAAACAGGTTTGGCAGAAAAGAGATAGACGAGCTTAAGCAAAGTCTTGGATCGTATGCCGCAGCGGCTCAGCTTCAGCAAAGGCCAGCACCAGCAGGCGGGGGCCTTTTTCAAGACTCTTGGTGGAATTTTTGGTCTGAATTCCCCGCGTCGATGGATGAGATTGTTCAGTCATGGGACATGAGCTTCAAAGGCGGCAAGAAGGGTTCGTTCGTTGTCTGCCAGGTTTGGGGGCGAATCGGGTCTCAATTCTATCTTCTAGATCAATTCAGAAAGAGGATGTCTTTCCCGGAGACGCAAAACGCATTCAAGGAGATGTATGCAAGATGGCCAAACGCACACAGCATACTGGTCGAGGATAAGGCCAACGGGCCTGCCATCATAGACTCTCTGAAGGGCCAGATACCTGGGATAATACCTGTCACTCCAGAAGGCTCAAAGATAGCCAGAGCGAGCGCGGTTTCAGCACTGATTGAAGCGGGCGATGTCTTTATTCCTGAACCAAAAGAGTACCCGTGGGTAATACCCTTCCTGCAGGAGTGTGCATCGTTCCCCGTTGGTCCAAATGATGACATGGTTGATGCCATGTCGCAGGCTCTTGAGAGATTGAAGAAAAACATAACATCGGGTATCTTCTCGATTCGTAAGAGTTTTCTTAAGAGACGGGGCGGATAGCAACGATGTCCACACATCGCCAGAACAGGTCTAACACGAAGGACGACTGGCGTACCCCGATGACTCTTTTCAGAAGGCTGGATGGCCGGTTTCGATTTACAGGTGACGCATGTGCCTCTGATTTAAACGCGCTATGCGATAACTTTTTCACAGAGAAGACTGATGCGCTTAATTCCCACTGGGGAGGCCTGGGGTCCAGGGTTTTTATGAATCCGCCATACTCTAGGTGCTACGAGTTTATGGCGAGGGCCTGGAGAGCGGTGCGGGACAGGGAGGTTGATGTCGTTGTGGCCCTAGTCCCATCGACCTGCGAGGTCAGATGGTTCCATGAGTTTGTTCTCGGAAAGGCATCTGAGGTCTGGTTTACTCGGGGTCGGATACACTTCGTGAATCCCATTACCGACGAGGCCGCACAAAGCAACGTGGTCGGAAGCGCCGTTGTTGTGTGGGACGGGGCTAGAAATGGGTGGGCAAACACGGCTATTCATGGAATGTCCTCGAGAACGTTTAACCCTACAGGCGATGTCTCAAGCGCCGTATGGGGTGATGTTGGTCAGATGTCCATGCTTTAACGAGATGAAGGGGCGCCCCTAATGGAACATATTTTTCATATCTTTGGAGGCGGGTGCGGCGAGCATATGATCTGGCCGTGGCTCGCTTCGGCAAGTGTCGCGGCAACCAGCGTAGGGTGCTGGCTCAAGGCCCAATCAATAGATCAAACAAATAACACCCTCACCGATAACGCCCCTCCCACTTTGGACATGGGAACGACCAGCCAAGAACGCCCATCTCTGCTGCCCTGACTTCTTGCTCGTTTAAATCTTCGTCAAACGAGGGGTCCATAGAAAGCCTACAGAAAGAATTATCCTCGTAGGGGCCGTGATCAAACCCATGACGATCATGCTCTATCTGGTAGTTAGAACAATTGCTGCAATTGTTTTTCAATTAATTACCCTCCGGTGGAACCCCTCCAACAGACAGAATGAATAGGTCAAGCAAGTGCTTGTTTACCTTTGCAGAGGTAGCCATCTGGGACTTCGCTGTATCTAGCTCAGAGACAAGACGTTCTGACTGCTCCTTAATGCTCTGCCTCCACGCAGAGTTTGACGACTCAAGCGCATCCCCCTGTGAATCTAATTCGTTAGCCATCGAAATAACCAATTGGCTATATGTCATCTTCTTTGACTGGGGTGTTCCTAGCCACTTCGTTGCGTAGCGCTTCAATTCGACCTTTGCTTCGTCGGTAAGCATAATCTTTGTACCCATCTTCTACATCTCCTTGGTTGATGATTTTGTGTGGAATTCCACAGCGGTTTTTTGGTTCTTGTGTAAATCCGGCGCAAATGCTCCTAACCCTCCGGGTATTGCGAGCCTTTCGATCCCCCTGTGTTCCAATAGCTCAAACCAGGTTGGCCAGCGCCTCCTTCTCTCGTTTTCGTCTTCACTATGATAAAAGCAGTCCTCGGTCAGATGAGCGAACCTGGCGTTTTGTGCTTCAAGTAGACTGTCGTAGCCCCGTGAAACCTCTCCGCACCTGTTGCACTTTACTGCCCACTTTTCATCGCATACCCGGACAATATGCTCAAACTCTCCCCAATTCGGCACATCAATCATTTGCATCCCCTTCAATACTCCAAAGCGCTACAGGCGCTGACGCGGCGCATCTTCTGAGCATGTCTACGCCATCGCTCGCAGTCTTTGTGTAAATGTCAGACTGCTTGTCCCGTGTAACGACATACCTGTACCCACGCTTACGCATTAACGCATCCCTCGATGTATCCCTAGTCCACTCCCTTGTCACCGCTGCTGATCCCCTTTATACAGATCCGTCTGTATGGCCGTGTCCTAACCTCATTCATCGAAAGCAGGATAACCTTCCTTTCTCGACTCAATTCGTACAGCTTTGGTCGCCTAAACCTTTTGAACCCGTATGGAATAACAACCAGCAACGCGACCCCAAATATCCACATAGTCACAGCGAAACCTCCGAACAGGGCTCGTGCATGCCTGCCTCCCAAGCCTTTACGATTCTGCCCACCTGGACATGGTTAAGGAACCCCTTCCTGCCTTTGAGCATTGCTGCCCTCAGGAGTCGGGCTATGTTCCGTAAGGACTTACCCTTCTTCCTTTGATGAATGACCTCAGAGATAACCCTTTGCTCACTTTCATTCCGAATAATATTGTTGTCTTCGTCACAGCTAAACCCGAAAGGTATCTCTCCTGCCCTCTTGCCCTTCTTCTTTAACTGACGAAGCGCGGCGCGAGTCCTCATCTTAATCATGGACCTCTCATACTGAGCAAAGACGTCTAGTATCTGACGCATCATAACCGCCTCAGGTCCATCGCCCATGCCGATGCCATCCGATGATACAATTTTGGCCCCTGCGGACTTGACCGAGTGTTCAATGAGACAGCTGATAAGGACATCTCTTGCAAGCCTGCAGCGCTTTGCGACCAACAGTATGTCGCCCTTCTCCAAGCAGTTAATTGCGTCCAAAAGGCCATCACGCTTCTCAAGGGCCGTGCCACCGCTGACCCCGTGGTCAATAAACACGCCAGAAACCTCTATTCCCTCCCTCTCGCAGTAGCCCTCGCATGACTCCTGCTGCGCCTTAGGACCAAGACGCTGGTCCTCTGTGCTGACTCGTATGTATACTACCGCTTTCATTTGCCCCTCCCCTGTTTCCTATTTGCTTTCCATCGCCCTGTTTGCTCGCTTTGCCGCCCATAAAATCACCTTGGCCTGAGACATGAAGACACCCTCCTTCTCCTCAAGATGCTTTCTGAGCTTTTCTACTTCTTCTCGAATCGACTTGTCAGCGTCGCTAATTGTAAAATGACGTGCGCTCATTATGTTCCCTTTCTTGTTGTGTGAGTAAACACTACCTACATGATGGGTGCGTGTCAAATATAAATCTAGGCTACGGGAAAACTGGCCCATCTCTAGAGCTCAGAGCTTCTGGGTATGGGTCTTGGAGATTCTGGTGGGGCTTATAATGGGAGAGTGTCTTACACCCGGTTTTCTTGTTGCAAACACCGTGGCAGAACATGCAATTCTTAACCCATCTTGACTTGTGTGTGCGTGCAACCGTGTATGTCATCCCGCAGCATGGACACACCCGCGAGCATTCAGGGTTAGCGATCAGCTCTGTGTGATAAGAAGACTTCCGCAGGTATGGCTTGTTTTTACGCCTATCCCTCATAACGCTATTCTTTGCGTACTGCCATCTTTCATACAGGTCTAGCATGTCTTCTGTGATGGTGTGTCCCTGTTCGTAAAGCAATGAGATGTTGCTCGCCTCAAGCCACCTTTCTTTCAAGACCCAACCTTCGACGATGGCCTCTTGATCAAGAGTTAAGTATTCATGCTTACCCATAAGCATCACGATTGCTAGTCGGTTGGGGCGCCCCGCCTTGCTCCTCTCGGAGTTAATCTTGTGAAGTCGCTTTAGCTGTCTTCTGCTTTTTTCGCTTTTCCCCATAAGACCTCCGCTTGTTCCGGCGTAAAGCTTGCGACGGACCCGTTGACCTTGGGCACAATGGCCTTTTTCTTGGATTCGACGATGACCCTGGCAAGATATACCCTGTGCAGGTGAAGTGTTCTGCCCCCGTCAGCGTTTATAATCATTACGTTGCTTCCATCCCTGAAAAGCCTGCGAATAACCTTTGATGCGTGAGGCATCCTGTGCGCGGACCCCCTCGACTCTGATGCCATGACTAGCCTGCCTCCCCACCTGGCAGACTCATCAGCAGACGGCAGGTAAAATACTATATGGGTCTTGTCTGGCCTTTGGCCTTTGGGCAGTCGGCCAAGAATCCATAAGCAATTCCAGTCTGAGCATGTCTTTGGTCTAGACTCATAGATCGAGCAGCCCCCGCAGAAGTGTTCACACTGCTTCATAGCAGGCTTGTTAAGCTCTTTTATGCCCATCGCAAAACAGCACTCCCCGCACTCCCCGCACTCCCTCATATCAAAACCCCCAACAGCTCCAGATCAGTCCGCCCTGTCTCCTTATTTCTAAACGCTGCGTACTCAAACCATCGCTCACCTATCCTGCTCGTGACAAGCGCGTCAGGACGCTTCGGTGACTTGTGTGTCTTCAATTCTATCCCAAGCTGGTCGCACACCTCGCGGACTATAGGTATAACACCAAGCGCTTCTTCAGGGCCTTGTGGGGTTGTTGAAGTCAGCGATTCGTCAACGTCAATTGTCGTTCTTACGACGCCCCCATCGGTATATACCCAACATGGCGTGTACCCATTAGAGAAAAGAGTAAGAGCCTTGTCTATGCAATGGTTTGGTATGTAGTAGGCATCTTGGTTATTTGGACGATCCAACCAAGTCGTCACCAATTCATTCAGCGTTGCCGTAGCGTTATCGTTTCTTGTAAATTTAATAACGTCGATTAGGCCTGCGTACCTACACCTAGATGGCACGATCACCTTTTCAATGACCTCCATCTCTGATTTTCGATCCTCAAGAATGCACGCCCTTATGATGCTGGACCTCATCTCGCCCCTTCTTATGTACTTCCTGTTTCCAGAAAACCGGGACAATATATTAAGGTTTTCAACGGGCCAAAGCCCATCTTGGGACGGGGAGTGGATCAGTCCGCTTTCGTGCAATTCTCTGAGGCGCCTCCTTGGTATCTCAGACTTGGCCTCAAAGCATTCAAGGTTCATCTCGTACCTCATCCCCGGTGGTTCCTCTCGACATAATATCTGCCGCGCTTTCTTTTTCGCCAAGCTGATCAAGTGTTTCACCGCGAAACACCAGGGCTCGGGTCCTTAGAGAAAGCATGCCCAAAGCAAACCGTATACCCTTTGCCGTTGGTCGCCAACAACCTTGCACCTCCCTCTCGCTCCCATCCAGGTCTATTCTTAACTTCTTCTCCACAAGGCCAAAGTATCTAAGCTTGCTGATTGTTCGTGATGCCCGTATGTCGTCCGGCGCGTCTGCAAAGTCTACAAACTTCGCCTGTTGCGGGAATATTGATCCGTCAACAACAGCGTTACTGTTGTCTACAGCCCACCTTAATTCACGTAACATGTTCTTGGTTATCGTCACCCTGTAGGGCTTCACTTGGGCGCCGCAGCATGGGCATTCAGAGCCTCCCGCTCGGAGACTGTCTGCAAGATGTCGCCTGGCTTCTTCTACGGTCTGAAGGCTCGATTGCTCAAGCCCTCCGTCTAAAATTGAAAATCTTTCCTGTTGCATGGACCCCTCCACTACATTGATTAATTAATATCCATCCTTGTACCAGCCGCCGCCCTTTAGGCTGAAGCTTGTCTTTACTACCTTCTTCTCCATCTTGTCATCGCAGCCAGGAACCTTGCAGGTTATCTCAGGCTTCTCATCCATCTTATGAAATTCGCTGAGCTCTGCATGGCACCGCCTGCATTTGTATCTGTATATTGGCATCAGTAAAAATCCTCCACCTTCAATTCATCCTCCTTTTTATACGGCTTTGCGACCTTTCTCAGCCGTTTGATAAGCCCCAAGATTAATTGCTCACACTCTGCCGGTGATGCCGAAGACAGCGGACACTGTGTGGGGAGCATATACCGGCGCCCCCTCATCTGGACATGCGCGTTAATCAGGACGGCCATATGCCTCATCCCGCCCCTCGTTGTCTTCTCAACCCTAAGATCTAGAAAGATCCCCGTTTGGGCAGGACACTTAAGCCTGCCAGTCTCAAGCAGCCTGTCCCACCCCTCAAGAAGCGCCTTCCCGATCTTAGTCTTCATGTCTTACAGGTTTTTCCCGAACGCTACGCCGAATACTCCCACGATCACAAACAGCGCAAACAAGCCGACACCCGACAGGGCTCCCTGTGCAACGGATGCCTCAAATATCTTCACTGCTACCCATCCTGAAGAAAAGACAAGCGCGGCACCTCCAATATTTTCCATCAATCAAACCTTTCCCTAATAGACTTCTTAAGCGCCCTAAAAGGCTTAAAGTATACTTTGTGCCTGTGGACTTTTGGCCCGCTCTCGTTTCGGCCAGGGTAAACCAATTCCACCAAAACTTTACCCAGGTAGAATGCTCCAAAGCCCGGAATCCGCACACGGTCACCCGCAAGAAGCCTCCGATGGATAACCTCTGCTGCCTCCCTTAGAATTCTAGCGTCATCTTTACTGCTCACGTTGCCTCCTAGAAGTCATAGTAGTACGATGGGATCTTATCATACCGACGCACCCTCTTTTTTGGCGGACCCTTATGCGGAACGCCCTTGTTCGGTGCGGTCGTACTCCCACCGCACCCCATCTTAATTGATGCGGGTAGACGCATTGGGCCCACGAGATCTCCCGGCTTTACATCTCCATCGCTCAAACCAACCTCACAAAAGTAAGCATGACGCCCAGGGCAAGTATGACAACAAGGCACACTGCCTCTATCCAATTCAAGATGTACGTCGTAGCGCCTGAACGTCTACCCACATCTTGACCATCTCGCCTGACATTACATCGTAGTAAGCAATCCTAGCGTTACCCTTGTCGGTCTGATGCTCGACAACCTTGGCAATTCGCCTGTCGTCATAAATGACATGTTCGCCCTTACGGTACTTGTCTCTGCTGTCCATCGGTACAACACTCCCAATTACATCTTCTGCAGTTTTCAATTATGTATCTTTGGCCCCAATGGACCTCAGAATCGCACAGCTCATATAATCGTTGTTCTGACCAGCCTCGTGAAAGCAGGTCTTGGTTTTCTTCTATGCAGGCGTCGCCATTCTCTGCGAAAGCAGCCGCATTCCCTTCGGGCATTTTCTGTGTCGAAGGACACCCGACAACGAACATTGATACAAGTAAAGCCAACAGTTTCAAGGGTTTTCCCCTTTCGCTTGAAGATAAATTTTGTAGCCATCATTTCTGGTGGCCTCTAAGGCAACCCCGATGTCATCTGTGCCTGTCTCAAAGAATTCAAATTCCCTTAATGCCTGCCTGAAGTCATCAGCGCTCACATTGGTTAGAGCTACATCCTTTCCGTGGCGCTGTGTTATCCTTCTGACTGCGTATCGGATGTACGCAGGGTCCATCATTGTTAATGTATTGCCAGCCTTCATTGCTCACCCATCCTTCCCGTTGTGCCTGTCATTCGATCCCTTCTCCCAGGGAGCGGTACCCCACGGCGCCTCCTTGTTTTTAAGGACGACCGATGGGCCCATATCCAAAAGCTCAATAAGGTCGAAGTCGTCGGCATCGCATGGGTAGACCAATTGCTCCAACATGTCTTCGATCATCCTGTCCCTTAACCAAGCAGCAGTCCCTAGGAACGCCGCCCTCCCTGAAGTTTTCCTAATTCCGTTCATCTCAAAACCCTCCCAGGTTTCACACCCGTTCTCTTGGCCGTTTGTAACTAGTGCCAATCAGCGGACAGCACCGCCCACGCTGCCGCAGCGCACGACGGCACCTGCCCATTGCCTATTGCTCTAAGTCTGTGTACCCTATCGGCCACCCCATCAGCCACTCTACCCACGTCGGGTTCAGTGGACCACCAGCCTTTGCCCCATTCGACAATTCCCCTCTCGATGCCATTGAGTTTAGAGATAGGCTCCCCTTCGTCTTGAATTTCGACCCGTCGCCCCTTCTGCCGTTGTTCCGCGTACCGTATTGAGCTGCCGTAGGAGTGGGCAGTAGCCAATTCCTGCAGCTTGGCCATTTGCGAATCATCTCTGGAGCCAATTGGTTGGCCTTTGATGTCGGTGTTGCGAGCAGCAATCCAGAGTCTGTTTCGCTTATGTGGCGCACCAACGTGCCAAGCCCCCAACACTCCCCATCTAACGTCATACCCCAGGCTGGTAAGCCCCTCGATGACGACACCGAGCCCTTTGGTACGAAGGTTCGGACTGTTTTCCGCGAACACAAATTTAGGCCCAACCTCTCCAATGACTCTGAGCATTTCAAACCAAAGGCCAGAACGGCCGTCGGTAAGTCCTTGACGCGAACCTGCCGTGCTGATTCCTTGGCATGGGAATCCACCAGACACAACGTCAATTGCCTGTCTCCACGGTCGCCCATCGAAGGTCGTAATGTCGTCCCAGATTGGGAATCTTTCAAACGTTCCGTCTGCCTGCCTAGCAAGCAAGACAGACCGGGCGTAGGCATCAATCTCAACAGCGCATTTGGTGCGCCATCCAAGCATTTTCCCTCCCAGGATTCCGCCTCCTGCCCCTGCAAATAATGCCAGCTCATTCACCTACGCCCCCATTATCTTCCCCAGGTTCTAGACCCGTATTTGGGACGAAGCGTAATCTTGAGCTTCGTAACCCTGCTCTAAGAACAGCGCCCCAGACGCGCACCATTGCCTCCCACCATGATTCACGATGACCCACTTCGATAAGCTCAACATGAAGTACGGTTAAAAGGTCTAGTGACATGATCTCAACGTATATCTTTTGGTTGTCAACATCTGAGGCTTTGACCAGAAACGGCTCGCCCTCCTTCTGTATTATCCAGTGTCCAGGGCGCTCCGATCTGGCCACCCACCCAATCGGCATGTCGCGAAAGGTTTGCCGATGTGCTTGATTTGACGCGAAATTCTGTTGATGAAACTGTCTTCGTACTCGTTCCCACTTCATCAGAATTTTCATCCACTCTTTACTCACTCCACCTTTTTCCATCTTAAAACCCTCCCAGGTTCTACACCCGTATTTTGGGCGCTGCGTAATCATGGCACGGTAACAATTGCCCGTTCACCCCGAAATTTTCCGAGACACAGTGTGCCATCGGCCCGTAGCCTGCAATGATCCATCCATGCGTAATTGTTGCACTTTAAGTAGCGCTTCTTCAAATGACCCTTCATAGATTATGCTAATGCCATAATCATCCTGGCTATCGAAACGCGGATCTTCCTCATCAAACACCCTGGATATGATCGAGAAAACGGGCTCCCCGTCGCGGCCGTAGGTTTCTTCGTCACAGAGAAAACAGTCGACGCCTTCTGGGGTAATACCAATACCCCAAGCGTAGACGCTCCACTCTGCACCTAGCCTCTCATATTTTCCAAACAGCGAATTAATCTTAATCCAAGCCTGCCCGTAGTTATCTTCCACCATCTCAATTCCTCCCAGGTTCTAGACCCGTATTTTTAGCCTTGTGTAACTCGGCGAATTGATGGAGCCTTCCTCCACCCGATTGAACATCGCCTGTCCCTTGTCCATCCGATTTTCCTCATCGCCTCATCTACAAGGGAATTGAATTCGTCTCTCCTGTCCCATCCACCGACAGATCTAGGAGCATACGTGTAGACGCAGGGAACGCCTACCAATTCCACAACCATTACAGCAGCATTGCCATTACTGGATACACCAGTGGGATGTCTTCTTATTAGCTCTGATCTTGCTATCATCATCTATTCCTTTCGGTTGTTATCGACATGCCGCATCCCAAGGCATCGTCAACATCGTCACACAATTCTGGGTCGATGTCGTAAAGGGCCGCACAAGCCTCAGACGCCCTGATATTATCTGGGCTTCCTGGGCTTGTTTTGAACAGCCGTTTCAGCGATTCGTAATATGCTTCCCGCAATTCTTGACGTGTCATCTCAATTCCTCCCAGGTTCTAGACCCGTATTTTTAGGCCCGTGTAATTAGGCCCGTGTAATTAGGCCCCGTCGCGTATGACTCGCCCCATATCCAAGACAAGGTTAAGTAGAGTATCTTTTGGGATGTTATTGTATTTAGTGTCGCACATTAACTTACTCATCCTCTTACTCCTCTTCTTCATCCGTGTCGTACACATCGAATACTCCGAGGTATTCGTATTCTAGGACCTCTTCAAGTTGAAGCTTCGCTGCCTCGACAAGTGCAGGAAGATTCTTTATGCTTATAGGGTCCGACTCGTTTGTAACGAATTCAAAACCAAATGATATTGCGTGATTATACTTCATTGTTTTGCCTCCTGGCCGAATGCAATGCGCCCGACATGTCAATCGAGTGGGTTGGATCTTCTTGGTTAATATCGGACCAAACCCGTAGCCACCACTTTCCCTGGTAGTATTCGAGGCAGACTGCGGAGTCGTCACCGTCGGATCCGCAGAGTCCCATACCCTTTACAAAGATCTCGCAAGATGGGGCGTCTTTAAATTCGTTTATCTGTGTTGTTATCGCGGGCGCTTCGCCACCTTCGCCCAACACCCGCATTATCTCAACGGGAGCCCTCATCGTGGTACCATCCTCAAACCAGAGTATCTCGTCTTCATATGTAATGTTTGTCATCATTTACTCCTTAGTATCCGGGGTTAAGAACATAAGATCGCATACTCGTACATCGAAGCGAGTTTCGAGCCAATGCCATACGTCTTCTCTGAATACACCTTTGGGGAAGTGTTCAAACTCTTCCTCGATACATTCGTTCTCATCAATTGGTATATCGCTTAACCTTTCCCATAACTCTAATATTGTCATCACTTACTCCTCGTCCTCAAATTCAGCCCACTCTAAACCTACGGTTCCTCTGCAATCATCCCCCTGCCAAAAATCTACGATTACACCATCGGGAGAACCGCACACATTGACGTACACAGAAATCCGTCCTCCGGTATCCGGGTGCTTGGTGTGAACCCACACCCCATTACTTACTTCCTCTGTCTCGTACTTCATCATTTACCCCCTTATGCTTAAGCTATGTAGGTTGCGATTTGGTAGGTGTCCCCGTCTTCACTAATCCGAATCAGGACGCCTGAAAAAAAGCTGTCGGTTTTATATCCTTGCCACCCGCTAAAAGTGGATGTCGACTCATCCGAATCTGGCACTCTGAGGAATTCGCTGAGATGATAAGCACAGCCCTTGTATCGAATGAATCCTGTCTCGTCCTCGCTCCATTCAAATTGACCAACCTCATCGTCAGACAGGTCACACCTGTAAAGAAACTCTCTTTCGTGATTGTTTGTAAGAATAAGCATTATCTACCTCCATTGCTCCCATCGTTTGCGTCAACAACAGCTGACATCGGCAACGTTAGTGATACCGACAGTGTATGTCAAACACAAATACGTTAATAGTTTACAGTTATGCTACAACGGATTGCGGATTCCCTTTTATTATCAAGGCGATAGCTCCGAATATTTTTTTGAAAATATGGTGGCCAGCGATAAATGATGACCTATCCGTAGGGGTGGCCTGAAATCGTCCCAGGTTCCACAACCGTTTTTTAGAAGTGAGGTAATTTGCTATAGCACTGGGTCCAGGTGGGACAATGTGCCGGAGGGTGGGCGGAGGTAGGCGTGTACCTACCATGTAGGTAATGTGTGCAGACCGATCGGTAGGTACCCCATTGGCCCAAACCGCGCACACTGAACGGACGTTCTTGGCATAGCGATTGCTACACGTACAAGCACAGGCACAAGCACAGGCACAAGCACAGGCACAAGCACAGGTAAAATTGAGGGTGCTTGTATTTTTTTTTGTTAAAGTGTTTGACGGGGTCGAGCGATGTCTGTAACGTCTACCTACAACCTAATGAAAGGGAGACAAATGATAGACGCAGCAACACAGGTTAATCGGGTGACAGGGATTGCGGTACTTACCGCGTCAATCGGTTACATCGGGAGCGATCCAGTAATTATGGCCGGCGGTTCACTTATGATGGCGATCGCCCTTGTGAGACTTGGGCAATTGTTACTAGGGGGCTTGAAGTGAAAATAGACACCGGAATAATCGCGTTTTTTGTTGTACTTGTTTTAGGGTGTGCAGCGATTTTGTCGCTCCCCTTCATTGACGCAGACACAGCTAGGGCGCTCATCGCCTGGTAGTTTTTTTTAAGTCACTGTATGTGGCTACAACCTACATGGAGAAGACATGAGAAAATCAGCATTGGACAAAATCTTGAAAGCACAGAAAAACACCTTTAAGCCCTTACCGATCTATACGACACGGGTACCCGTCAGCGTAGGGCTTTTGGGGCTTGTCGGTGCCGTGTTTACTTGGGTCTATGTTATCGCCGCTTTCGTGGCGTAGGGGATTAGTTATGCCGTACTTTATTAACTGGTACAGGGTATCGAAGGGTATCGAAGCAGAAGACAGGGAGCTTGCAAGGTTCAAGATCTCAAAAATTATCCGGCACTCATGCAAGCCGAAAAACAGAAGGGGGAGAAAATGAGTAATACTACCTGGAAAGTCGAAAGTAAGCACCACACAAGAACGAACGCGGAAAGAGCGATCGCAAGACTTGAAGCAAAGCAGGCACACAAGCCGGAACATAAGAGAATTAACTATGGGTACGAGTCCGAGATCTGCACGGGCCTTTGGGTCGTGATCAATTTTGGGGGGTCAAGATGAATGAGTCAATTTTTGGGCCATTGAAGATCGAGCTGTTCACATACGACGCGATTTTAACCGTGCTTATTGTTTGGGGTATTTTTAATGCGTAAGGTAAAATCAGACCCTCGTGTTGAGGCGCGAAATGCGATACGCGCCGGAGCCTCGGCTAAGATCACAGGGAAGAAGAACAGCAAGCTTCTAGCCACGGCCAAAGCGTACGAATGCAAGTATAAGAAGCAGTGCATTATAGGCGCGTATTCTATACCAGCTGGGTTTACATGTCCGGGCGCCGGCGGTTGTCTGAATACATGCTACGCTAGGCACGGGAATTTTAAATTCATAGGCGTAGCAAAGCGCCTATGGATTAATTGGTTAGCGCTTGGGAAGTCGAAGCAATCGGCGACCGTTACACTATTAAACGCGATCCGTGCTTGGTATTACGAAAATCACAAGCCCTACCCTTGCACCTACCTGCTGAGAATACACGACGCTGGAGACTTCTTTGCCCAATTTTACCTGGACGCATGGACACAAGCTATCAAGACATTCAACGCAGAGTCAGCACCAGAGCATGATGTGATCTTCTACGGATACACGAAATCATTACATCTTAACTTCTCGGAATTTTTGAGTCTGCCTAATGTGCGCTTCGTCCAAAGTTTAGACGGAAAATATCGGCCAAATTGGGATCATGCTGTGGCTGCCATCGTTCCAAAGGACAGCCCGATCACGGGTTCCTGGGTCGACGCCAACGGCGACCCGTCGATCCAAGATTTAGCTGTGATAGACGGATCCAGACGGATCGCGTTGACCTATCACGGTAGCGGGTCCGGTAATTGGTTCAACACGACAGAAGAGATTGATCAAGGTCTAGAGTCTAGCGACTTGATCCAAATAGGGGTGAGACAATGAGAGTTACAGGAATTGAACATGTTGAGATGTCGCGATGGGGCGCCTGGGTCCATGCGAGAAACCCGCTATCAGGTAGACAGGTGTCCATTCTGGTTAATAGTACAGAGTCCAAAGGGGTCACCCTTGACGTATTCACCACAGGCAATAATTCCGAGTCCATAGGCGTTAAGAGCATATCACTACCTTGGCCCGAATTCGTAGCGCTTGAGGATTCAGAAGAAGGGGCGACAAATGGCTGATCGTTTTTATATAAAATTCCAGGGTGCCGTCTATGCCGAAGGTCCGATCTCTTTTCGTGATGAATTCGGTAATCATGCAAGCCATGAGGACACCGACGCTGAGATCTTGGATGCGCTCAAACATTACCTAGAGCTTGACGAAATACCCGAAGGATTCGAATTTTGGCGCACAAGTGATTAGGGGGCAATTTGTGGGATGAGTCATATTATTCCGATGTTCTAGCCATTGTACTGGCAAACGCTGCGCTAACGATAGCGCTCCCTATAGCATGCAAGACACTGCAGACACTCAAGCATATCCGGTTATTCTTGGTTCCGCTGGACACACTAGAACGCGACATAGAAGAACATCAGAACAAGATAAACAAGAAAACAGAGTACAGCTAATCCACTACCCGGACCCGTAGCAAGGTCCGGTTTTTTTGTTTGTACCTCACCATCTAGCGGCCAAACAAAATAAGCCCACCAATACCCCTTAAAGGCCCT
>MDTA01206788.1_pt1 | contig 68437 bp, 62 predicted proteins | sample 811151 | NCBI WGS metagenome assembly MDTA01 (sample SAMN05326648, study PRJNA326480) | marine metagenome | isolation source: seawater | place: Indian Ocean: South | collected 2010 | reverse complement strand
AATGTGGTAGAACACATCGGGACACCCGAAAAAGCCCCCTCAGAGGAGGCCCCACTTCCTGGGGTAGACCACCATCCATCTCCCCAAAATCACAGGGTAATCCATGATGTTTTAACGACCGACTTAAGACAGGGCTGCAAAGCCGATCTCATGGCATCTGCGAGGAAAGATCTCGTTCAAGTCATTAAAAATAAGATGGTTAAGGATGTGGCTACGCATGCAGAACCCGGGTCAGATGCATTTCCTAATGCCTTAAAGGTTTCAGGGTTTAGTTAATATTATTATAAATAATTTTTTGTATAAATATAAATACATTTAAATACTTATTTTTTAAAATAAATGATTGCTTTTATTTTTTTAGGTTTCTTGCTTATTTCGTGATGATGAAACTATTTTATCGACGTACCTTCCTTGTATTCAGTCTATTGAGTTTATTGGGAAATGCCACATTGCAGGCAAATCCTTATGCAACTAAAGAGCATTTGGCCAGAGTATCTCAAGGCTTGGCTAATTTAGTTGTTGTTAAGCCAGCGAAATGGAATTCCGGGGTAATTCAAAATTTGCAAAATGCTCTTTACAACTCTAATGAAGGTACAGGGCTTATTATTGACTTTGCTCGAATTCACATAGAGGAGGAGAATCCTCGGCCAGTTGGACCTGTCCATTTTGGTGGTTTGGTTAATACAGAGGCGGCTTGCCTTGATGTTGAGAAGGCTTTAGCCGATATGTGGAAAACTTTAAAGCTACTTCGCAGCTATTATGAAGCACTCGAAGAAGATCAAAGGTTTGCCGATGACATTCGCGCAAGCTTTGGTGAAGAGATGAACGAAGAGCATCCTTATTATGGTTTTACCTACACGCACACTGTTGAGATGTGGCAACATCGCAATCATTTGTATGGTCGTGGTCTAGAAATACCCAGGCGCTTGATTGATTCATTACGTAGAGATCTTGGCAGTGCGCTGACTGCCCTTCATCCCTTGCTTCAAAATGAACTGGGTATTCACTTGCGTGTTAATGTGCCTAGCCTTAATGGAACTCGAGAGCTTCGTTTAAACGGTACAGCGATGAGATCTTTGGCTAATTACTTTTTGGGAAATCTTGGTATTGCAGATACTCATTTTGAAATTGGGCCCCATCTTGGTATTGAGGATGTCTTAGGTAATCTGCGTGAAGATTTGAATGCCTTAGTGCCTCCAACTCAAGCCTACACTATCGATATTGATGTTGAAGAAGATGAAGAGACCGAGGAATCAGAAGACCTTACAAGTAGCCTTGAGTCTATGCATCTGAGTGACGATACAACAGAGAGTCATGATAGCTTGACAGGCTCTCCTCCTCGCTCAATGCCTGTGAACTACATACCACCCTCGCAGCAACAGCAGCAACAAGTCCATGTGCAGCAGGTTTACTACTATGCTCCTGTTCAGCAAGTAGCTCCGGGTTATGGGCAGTACGGCTATCCATTTCAACCAGGTCAGATGCCTCCCGTGTATCAACAACAGTACTTTGATGTTCAGCACCTTTGGCAGCAGGCACAGTATCCTCATTTGCAACACCCTCAGCCCAGGACTAACAGAGCATCTTTACTCCTGGATATTGGAAATGCTTATGGCGGTTGTTTTAATTAGGTAAAACGCAAAGCTAGCTTTATAAAAGCTCGCCTTGTTGATCTTTCAAAAAGGGCTGTATGCCAAGAGCGTGCCAGCCCTTTTCTGTCAGTACGCGCCCCTGGGGAGTACGCTGCAAGTAACCCTCTTGAATAAGGAATGGCTCATGCACTTCTTCGATCGTTTGCTCCTCTTCACTCACGGCAACGGCAAGTGTACCTAGGCCTGCAGGCCCACCTTTATAGTGATCTGCGAGTGTTCGTAAAATACGCTTATCCATTTCGTCAAGACCCTGAGCATCGATTTCCAAAAGCTCAAGAGCTGCATGGGCAATGTCTTGAGTGATAACACCCTCGCCACGTTCTTCTGAAAAGTCGCGTACAAAGCGAACGAGATTGTTGGCGATACGCGGTGTACCGCGTGCACGCCCTGCAATCTCGGAGGCACCCGCATCGTTAATGCGGATCTTAAGCAAGTCACAGCTGCGCTTAACAATATGGAATAGATCTTCGCGCTGGTAGTAGCTAAGGCGAGTCTGTAAGGTGAAGCGACTCCGAAGCGGCGCTGTTAGCAGGCCAACGCGCGTTGTTGCCCCAACGAGCGTGAAGCGCTGAAGCGGGAGATTAACGCTGCGCGCATTCGGGCCTTGATCGATCATGATATCGATCTGAAAGTCTTCCATCGCTGAATAGAGATATTCTTCAACGGTTTTGGGGATGCGATGGATCTCATCGATGAAGAGAATGTCGCCGGCTTCAAGGTTGGTTAAGAGGCCGGCAAGGTCTCCAGCTTTTTCGATGACAGGCCCCGATGTTACGCGCACTTGGCAGCCCATCTCATGACCCAAGATATGAGCAAGCGATGTTTTGCCGAGCCCTGGAGGCCCGCTCAAGAGAATGTGCCCAAGGGCATCGCCGCGCTTGCGCGCGGCTCCCGTCATCACCTGAAGGCGTTCGACGGTTTTGGATTGGCCTCGAAAGTCGCTAAAGGCAGGTGGGCGTAAGGAAGCATCCACCTCCTTGTCAGGGCGATTGAACGCATCTTTAATAGGAGAGGTCTCGGTGAGCGTTGTGTCCATGGTGTTTAGTTAAGGCAGCTTTCTGGAATACCGTCTTGCTTGAGGCGCTCAATATTAGCACCGACTGATTGGAGTTTTGTTTCCATGTTTTCGTAGCCACGGTCTAAATGATAAATGCGCTGAACCCAAGATTCTTTTGTTGCTGTGAGACCTGCTAAGACAAGGGCCGCACTTGCCCGAAGATCCGAAGCCATAACGGGCGCACCAAAGAGGGGAGCCTCTCCGTGGATGATCGCGCTGGCTCCTTCAAGGGCGATATTGGCGCCCATGCGCTGGAGCTCAGGGACGTGCATAAAGCGCGATGGGTAAATGCGTTCTGTAATGATACTGAGGCCAGGTGTTGACGTCATCAAGGCGCACATTTGAGCCTGCAAGTCTGTTGGGAAGCCAGGGTAGGGTAGCGTAATGAGATCAATGGGTTTTAATTGGGATTGGACTCCAAATACTTCAATATTCTGATCATCAATGATATTGAGTTTCACGTTGGCTTCTAAAAGCTTGTCGTGCAGTGCTCCCAGTTGGCGAATTTCGGCACCTTGGACCTTTAAAGTACCCCCTGTCATTGCACCTGCAATGAGATAGGTGCCCGCTTCGATGCGATCTGGAATGACGCGGTGATGACAGCCGTGGAGTTTTTCGACCCCGTTAATGGTGAGGGTGTGGCTTCCAATGCCTTCAATGTTAGCGCCCATGGCAACGAGCATGCGGCATAGGTCAACAATTTCAGGTTCGCAGGCTGCACTCTCAATGCAGGTAGTGCCGGGTGTGAGGCATGCCACCATAATGAGATTGGCGGTGCCAAGGACCGTGCTCCCGTGCCTGCCGCCTAAAAAGATGTGCGAGCCGCGGCGCTGCTTGCCATCAATGTAAATGTAGCCGCTTTCTGTCTTCATCTCACAGCCGATTTTGCGAAGGCCTTTTAAATGAAGATCAATCGGGCGCTGCCCAATGACACAGCCACCGGGCAGAGAGATCTCTGCCTGGTGCATCCTTCCAATCAAAGGGCCGATCAGGCAGATAGAGGCGCGCATTTTGCGGACAAGGTCGTAGGGGGCCTTGGTGCTTATAGATGGCGCGTGAATTTCCCAGGTTGTTGGGTCCTTTTGATTAACGCGGGCCCCAAGATGCTCGATGATTTGAGCCATGAAGCGAATGTCGCTGAGATTGGGGACATTCGTTAAGGTTGTAGGCTCTTCACTGAGTAGGGCTGCAGCAAACATGGGCAGCGACGCGTTCTTCGAGCCGCTGACCTGAATGGTCCCGTTTAAAGGAGAGCCGCCTTGGATGCGTAGGACGTCCATCGCGGGATGGGTTGAAGGCTACCTTAAGAAGATTGTTTTGACGATGAGGAAGATGAAGAGCGCTCACCTCTAGGTTTGGTACTGCGATTACCTCCGCTGCGACTTCTGCTCCGGTTGCCACTTGAGCTGCGAGAGCCAGAGCCACTGCTGCGTTGACCACTGCTTTGGCGCCCCTTATTGCTGCCGCTGTTGCCCGATCTATTTCGGCTTTGGTTGCTTCCACTACGGCTGCGGTTGCTTCCACTCCTGTTTGAACTGCGACTTCTTGAAGAAGAGCCACTCTTGCTTGTGGGCTTCTTGTCAGGTGTGGACTCAGTAGAGCCGAAGAAGGAGCCTAGGGCTTTTTTGATGGCGCCGACGAGGCCTTTAGACTCAGGCTTTGTAGTAGAATGAGAATGACCTTTGCCTCTGGAACCTGATTGTGTGCGGGAGCGTTGATTTGAGCTGCTGCTACTGCGAGGCCTATCTGAAGAAGCGCTACGATGCGGGCGATCTTCGCGAGAACGCGTTGAGCTTGGGCGTGGTTTTGCTTCTTTGACTTCTTGCTTATCTTCTTGAGGACGAACCTCAGAAGTTGAGGGCGTTTGCTTAGGGACTGAGGCCTTCTTGCCAGAGAGGGACTCTTTGACCGTCTTAGGGTCTACCTCGCCACAGTTCGGGCGTGCACTTTCAGATTTGTCAGCAGCTCCGCCACGCTTCCAGCGTGAGCGCAAATTGGGGCGTTGGGGGTTATTTTTGGCTGTGTTTGCTTTTTTTTTGGAGGTTCCTGGGCGGTAGTGAAGGTCTTTCTCTTGTGAGACTTTTGGATCGTGTTCTTCAAATTCAGGCATTTTGTTAATATTTTTTAATGAACGATTTACAAGCTGTTGGGCTCGTTTCTCTCGGCGAGAGATAGGAGAGATGGGCCAATTTGGCATTGAAATATAGCTTCTTTTTTGTGTCTCCGTGAGATAGAGAAGTCATGGAGGTGCTCCATGAGTGCGGTTTGGCTCGTTTACTTTACTTAGACTGAGCGCAGAAGCTATGAGTCTTCAAGTCTCTCGGGCAAGTAATGTGGACCATTTTACTGAGGAGGACAATCTCTTTTTTGAGAAGGGGCGTTATTCGAATGATTTTTTATGCTAAGTTGCTGAATTTAAAAATCTTACATTTGTTTTTTTGCGTTTTTTCGGTGCATGGGTTTTTCTTTGTTTTATGACGGTAAAAGAACTTGCCAGGGGGAGGCCCCTCAGGTTTCTATGGTGATATATGGAATCAGATAAGTTAGAAGAAATTTTTCGTTTGCAAGGAGAGCTTAACCGTCGCATTGGGGTTGATGTCTCTTCAATGGGAGAAGAAGAACGTGCGCAGTGGGTGCTCAATTATACGCGTGCTATGCAGCAAGAGATTGCAGAGCTTATCGATTCTGTGCCCTGGAAGTGGTGGGCGCGCTATCAATCGTTTGATGAGCAAAATGCACGCGTCGAAGTTGTCGATTTGTTCCATTTTCTCGTTTCCATCGCTCAAGTCCTTGGCATGACTCCCGATGATGTCTACCAGGCCTACCTCAAGAAAAACGAAGTTAATCATAAGCGGCAAGAAACGGGGTACTCAGTTAAGGACCACGAAGACTCTAAGCACATTTAAAAACGCCCTTTTGGCGAAAAAGAGCCTAAGAGCTCAGCTTTCGCGGGACGCACCTATGTCTGTATAGGCTTACGTTTCCACGACTTCGCTTTAGGCCTTTTTCATTCAAAACCGCGCAGCTTGGCGTTTTTAAGAGGATTAGTGGTACCCTTTTGGCGAAAAAGAGCCTAAGAGCTCAGCTTTCGCGGGACAGACCTATCTCTGTATAGGTAACTCGGCTTTTGCAACGAGGTGCCTATGTATTCTCGTATAGGCTTACTTCTTGTTGCTGATTTTCTTTTCGAGGGCGCTTAGGCGCTTTTCGAGCTCGTCGACTTGCTTTTGAGAGGCGAAGTTTGCCTTGCTGAGCATCGATTCGATAGATTCTTGAAGACGACTTTTGGCAGATTCGAATTCTTCCTTGCTCTCTTGAGAGAGTCTTTCTGTCATGTCTTTGGCTTCGTCAGCCGTTATTTTGCCCTTTTCGACGAGTTCATTGAAGATACACTCCACCTTGTCCTTGGTGGCAACCGTCGCGCCTAGCCCCGCGAGTAAGGCTTTTTTGAGTTCTTCTATCATAGCCTGTTAGTGTAGCACGTTTTTAGACCTTTTTCAAGAAGCCTTCTGTCGGGGTTTTATAGGTAGGTTGTCTGCTCGTATTTGAAAAATCTTGTGAATGCCATCCTTTTGAATTACAAAAAGTGCATGAAGAGACCCCGCTTATACCCTGTTCTATGCTTTATTGCTCTGACGCATACGCTCTTTGCCTTACATAAGACCTTCCCTGAAGGGCTTGTGATTGATATTACCCAGGCTCCTTACAATGCCGACAATCGCGGGAAACAGGATGTTACAGAAATTATCCAAAGAGCCATTAACGAGAATCGGGATCTCAATCATCCAACAACGCTCTATTTTCCTGCAGGTGTTTATAAAGTTTCCAACACTATCTTAACCTTAATGTCTGATACAAAGCCTTCGTCGCGAGGTTTTTTAACCTTTCAAGGAGAAAACGAGCAAGACACCGTGATTCGCTTGGAGGATTATTCCCCTGGGTTTCAAAATGCAGAAGTGCCTAAACCTCTTTTTAATGCAGCTTGTCCGACGCCCAATGAAGATAAGTTTCAAAATAACTTTTTTGACCTCACCATTGATGTTGGAATGGGAAACCCTGCGGCGATAGGGCTTTCGTATCGCATCAAACCACAGGCTGCTATCAGTAATGTGACCATTCGTAGTACTGACCCAAGGGGGCTTGGGCGTTGCGGGCTCTCGGTGTGTGCGCCTCTTGAACCAGCCTCGGCGTTTTTTAAAAATTTAACGATCGAAGGGTTTAATTATGGTGTTCAGCTTGCACCGCGTGACTATTGCCTTGTCCTGGAGAATTTAACCTTGCGCCGGCAAAATAAAGCAGGTCTTGAAAATCACCAAAATGTCTGTGCGATCTATAAGGTTAACACCGAGGGGGAAAAGCCCGCTTTGGTGAATAGCTCGCAAGACGGTGTCCTGACTGTCGTCGATGGGCACTTTAAGGGAGGGGCAACCGAGGCAGCCATCGTTAATAAGGGAGAGCTCTATGTACGCGATGTTCATGAGCAAGGTTACCAGACAATATTGCTCGATAAGGGCATGGTGTTTCCGGGGGAGCGTATTAAAGAGCATGCATCAGGTACGTCGCTAACTTTATTTGACGTTGCTAAGAAATCTTTGAATCTTCCTGTTAAGGCGACACCTGAAGTTGTCTGGGACGACCCCAAGCATTGGGTCAATGTGGCTGATTTTGGAGCTATTCCCAATGATGGGAGCGATGATAGTGCTGCGATTCAAGCTGCTATTGACTCGATGGAAGATAAGCAATGTACGCTGTATTTGCCGCATGGTGTATGGACAGTTGAGCGAACGATTGTATTGCGAGGGAATGTGCGACGCGTTTTTGGAAATTTTGCGCACATTCGGTTTAAAGAACCCGAAGGAGCTCAGCAATTACCGCTATTTAGGGTTGAGAATACGCGGCATCCCATACTTGTCGTTGAGCGACTTATGGTCAATACCGAGCCTATGCCTGAGGTCGAAGTGCCTAAGGGGTATTTGTTTGAAAACCACAGGAAGCAGACATTGGTCTTGAAGCACATTTGGGGTGTCTCGCAGGGCTTATACCTTGGCGTGACGCCAGGAGAGGCCTTTATGGAAGAGGTGGCGTGCAGTTCGCCTGTCTCAGGGAAAGACAATGTCCCCATGTGTTATTTTTATCCTCATGAGCAGGTGTGGGCGCGTTACATGAGTGCGCAGAGCGATTTTACAACCTTAATCAACGACGGGGCAACCGTGTGGATGCTTGGTTATAGTACCGATAAGACGGGCGTTCAGCTTGATACGCGTGACCATGCAAGGACGGAGATTATCGGCGCTTTTGTCTATTCATCTTCCATTGAAGAAGAGGCTGATGTGCCGACTTTTTCAACTGAAGATAGTGATTTAAGCCTTTTGGGAGCTAAAGTGCGTATGCGAGGAAGGCGCCATGAGGCGACTTTCTTTGCGCGTGAAACACAGGGCAACAAGACAAGGGATCTTGTCGTTCAAGAAGTGGGTCGCGAAGGTAATGAGACGACGTTTGCTGTGCCCATGATGGTAGCGGCTAAGGGCTAAGGAGCTATTTCTTTAAAGGGTTTGTCTTTGCCAGTTTAGTTTTGTGAGGCGTGGCTTGTGCTTTTCGTATACAGCGCATATGACATTGCCTGAAATTGTTTTGTTTTGTTCGATTAGATCACGAAGATCCATGGGCTTTTTGATATGATTATCATAAGCAAAAAAAGAGTCATAACCAAGGCTGTTTAGATATTCGACTAGGTCTTGAGGTGAGTGACCATAGTCTTTCAACCAGCTAGTAGAAACCTCTAAGTGCAGCAAGGGTAGGTGCTTCTCTAAAGATATTGGAGCGCCATGCAGTGCCTCAAGCTCGGCACCTTCAATGTCGATTTTAATGAAGTTAATACGCGTTATGTTATTATTAGCTACGTAGTGATCGAGTGTCGTCAGGGTTACTTGGTGGGATTGGATTGTGGGCTCATCTTCCCAAGAGCCTGTATGGTGTTGTTTGAGGGATGCTTGGCCGCTGTCTTCACCAGGAAAGTAAATATGGGCAGATCCTGCCTGTGAGCTGAGGCCGAGTGCGTTGAGCTGTAGGGTGCCTTTGGATAGATGTTGTTTTGAGAGGGTGCTCAATTGTTTGAAGGTAGGGCCTGTCGGCTCAAAGGCGTGGACAGAACCCTTTGCCCCAGTGAGATGAGCAAAGATGCGTGTGTAGTACCCTATGTTGGCGCCACCTTCAATGATCGTGTCTCCACGGTTAATTAAGTGTAGATAGACGTATTTTTCTTGGTTCCAGTTGCCCTTGAGACGCATGAGGCGTGCGTAAAGAAGTGGATGGTGCAGGAGTGCTTCAGAGAGTTTTTCTGGGATAGCCATCATAGCCAGTGCTTTTGGGTAAGGGTATTAAGAACAGCTTCGGGAGACGTAATAGCGGGAGATGTAGGTTCTGGGCCGAAGGTAATGCATGTGTCCGGATAGCCCCAGAGCTTGTCATGCTCTTTGGCTGAGTGAAAGCTTGCTCCAAGCATGACGGCTGTGGGCCTATGAAAAGCAGCGGCAACATGCATGAGCATGCTGGGGTTGCACAGGACTAGGTCTGCCTTGGCGCATAAGGCAAAAGATTCGCGTAGGGATGTATGGCCGCAGAGGTTCGTATGGTGCTTGGTTACTGTATCGAGCAGTGAAGCTGACCGACATTCGTCTTGTGTACCGATGGAAAGGAATGTGTAAGCGCCTTGCGTAGCGATTTGTTGAACGAGCTCTGCGAAATGACTGGCTGGCCAGCACTTATCCTTTAACCCGCCTCCAATGCCTATGAGGATGCGCCGTGCATGCTTACCCTCAGCGTATTTTTTCCAGATGGTTTCTGCTTGGTGGATTTCTGCTTCGCTTAGGTAGAGTTGAGGCCTAGGTTCTGTCGTAATAGGCTTTTGATGGGGTTCTGTTAAAAGTTCTGCAAGGGCGATAGCTGAGGCGCTAACGTGCCTAGATGGATCAAACGGGAGGGTTTTGGTGCAGGCTGAATGGCCGCCCGCGTAGCCCTTAACTCCAATGCGATCAGGAATGTGCGCTCGCATCATGAGAAGTGACCCTTCGGGACTTCCAAGGATGTCGATGCCTGTGTCGCAGTGTGCAGTTTTTAAAGTCTTTACTTCAGCTGAAGTGTAAATGTAGCACAAAGAGTGGAGTAGACCAAAAAAGCTGTTGTGGAGTGTGCGGCATGTTTGCTTGTTGTGCCAGGGAGCGTTGATTGGGAGTATCTCGTCAACAAAGGGATTGCCTTCTAGGATCGGGGTATTCCAGGATCCGACACCTGCAATGATGTAAGCTTCAGGGTGTGCTTTCTTGAGTGCTTCGAAGATAGGAGTGCTGACAAGGAGATCCCCAATGTCGTTGTTCCTCAAAACAAAGATTTTGTTGGGCCTTTGCCCTTTGCTTTTGGGGTAGAGCTTCGATAGAAGTCCGATGAAGCCCTCGAGAACACTGCGTTTGAGGGACATTGGGGTATGTAGCGCTCAGCGTGAGCTCGCTGTGCTAGGGCATTGGGCGATACGGAGTGCCCGTGGGTTTGTTCGAAGGCTTTTGGGGGGTGCCATCACGAAGGACCATGGAAATGGCGTTGATGACTTTGTGTTTGGGGAAAGTGTCTGTCTGGGCGACTTCGCCCGTTACGCGGACGTAGCTGCCAATGTCGAGCATGGGGGTGTTTTTGCTGCGAGGGTCAACCGCAACTTCGATGCTGCCGGTTTTGTCTTGGAGGATGAAGGTGCTGTCAGACTCTTTGAAAATAATTTTCCCCTGAACGGTGGTGACCGTGCCTACTTGGCTTGTCGTGAGGACTTCGCGGATGGGCTGGTCTGAAAAGTCCCAAGGGCCTTGAGGTGTTTGCATGGTGGGCTGTTTGCTCTTGGGGCTTAAGGACCAGAGTTCTTCGATGATGATGACTTTTTCGCCGTAAGAGCCTTGTTGGGTGATAGTGCCCCTTAGACGAATGGCCTCTCCTTGGTTGGGTTTAAAAGTAGAGGTGCCTGGAGGGAGTTTTGCACGGATGGTGCTTGTGCCATCGTCAACGGTGTAGAGATTGTCGTCCTCCTCGATGACTTTGCCTTGGATGATGGCGTTTTCTTGGGATTCTTTTTCGATGAGGACTTGTTCGATGGTGTTAATCGAGGCTATGGTTGCCTGAGGGACAGAGCTGGGGGCTGGGGGTGTAGACTCAACGACTTTCGCTGATGCGGTGTCTGAGGCTTGCTTTGCCTCTTCGTGGTCGACAAGGGCAGTTTCTTCGGTGGTGAGCTTCGGGACTTTGGCCTGAGGGACAGAACCTGGTGCAGGGGGGGTATCTTGGATGATGGGGGCCTCAGCGTCGGCAAAAAGAGGGCTTGTGAATAGGGTGACCAGTGCGGTGATAATGAATGGCTTAAACATGGCTAAGTTCAGGTTGTTTTCTTTGCTAAAAGGGTACTGCGTTCTTGCCAAGAGTCAACTGGATAGTCAAAATGAGCTCTTATACTTATGCCTGTGCCCGAGCCTTCTGAGCGTTTTCCAAAGTACCTCTACATGTCGGTCCCGCATATGAGTGGGCGGGAGATGCCTTACGTTCAAGAGGCTTTTGAGTCTAATTGGCTCTCATCCGTTGGGCCTAATCTTCAGGCGCTTGAGGCTGCATTTCAGGACCGTTTTGGTGCGCCTTGTGTTGCTTTGTCCAGTGGTACTGCAGCTATTCACCTGGGGCTACGTTTGCTAGGGGTTGGGCCTGGGGATGAGGTCGTTGTTCCAACGCTGACATTCGCTGCCAGTGCAAACCCAGTTCTTTACCTCGGCGGAACGCCTGTCTTCATCGATTCTGAGCCGCAGTCCTGGAATTTAGATCCAAATCTTCTCAAGGACTTTTTATCGAAACGTGCAAGTCAGGGGCGTTTACCTAAGGCGGTGGTTGTTGTGCATTTGCTCGGTCAAAGTGCTGATTTAGATCCGATTTTAGAGGTGTGCAATCAGTATGAGGTTCCCGTGCTCGAGGATGCTGCTGAGGCCCTAGGTACTTTATATAAAGATAAAGCAGTCGGTGTGCTGGGCGATGTGGGTGTGTTTTCCTTTAATGGCAACAAGATCATTACATCGACGGGAGGTGGCTTGTTGATCTCAAAGAATGCAGCCTGGGTAGAGAAAGCGCGTTTTTGGAGCCAACAGGCACGGGACCCGGGTATTAATTATCTGCACTCTGAAATGGGCTACAATTACCGGATGAGTAATGTATTGGCTGGTATTGCTCGCGGGCAATTGGAAGTTTTGGACGAGAGAATTGAGCAGCGACGGGCCATAGCATTTCGCTATCGTGATGCTTTTGAGCACATTCCTGGCATAGCTCTTATGCCTCAAGCATCCTATGGGTTTCATATTAATTGGTTGAGCTCGTTTACACTAGAGCCTGATGTCTTTGGTATGAACCAAAGAGAGTTGATTGATTTTCTTAAACAGGCAAATGTTGAAACAAGACCTGTTTGGAAGCCTTTGCACACACAAAAACTTTTTCAAGGGAATGAATGTGTTGGTGGGGCTGTTGCAGAAGACTTGAATAAAAGGGGTATTTGCTTACCAAGTTCCAGTTCGCTTTCTCCAGAGGAGCAACTCTTTATTATTGAGCGGGTGATTGAGGCTCATGAACTCTCTCAGGTGCATGCATGAAACGCTTCTTTGATTGTGCTTTAGTGCTTATGATGGCCCCTATTTGGGTGCCTTTTTTGTTAATCCTTGTGCTATGTGTTTGGGTCGGTATGGGTCGTCCTGTTTTTTTTACGCAAGAAAGGCCTGGTTTGCATGGGAGAATCTTTAAAATTATTAAGCTACGCACGATGAAAGATGCGCGTGCTCCGGATGGGAGTTTGCTTTCAGATGGAGAGCGCTTAACACGCTTTGGGAAATTTTTAAGAGCGGTATCACTGGATGAATTGCCCGAGCTTATCAATGTCTTAAAAGGAGACATGAGCTTGGTGGGCCCGCGTCCTCTTCGTGTTGAGTATTTGCCCTTGTATTCACTAGAGCAGGCGCGTAGGCATGAAGTCAGGCCAGGTATTACAGGATGGGCTCAAGTGAATGGCCGTAATGCTATCACTTGGGAAGAAAAGTTTACAATGGATGTTTGGTATGTGGACCACCAAACCCTTGGGCTAGATTTGAAGATTCTATTCCTGACTCTGTGGCAGGTTGTTTCTCGCGAGGGTATTAATGCTCCTGGGGAAGCTACCATGCCTTTTTTTAGAGGAAGTGTTCAGGTCGATAAAGAGCCGCCTGAGAAGGATACGCTTAGAAGCTAATCTTAGCAATAATGGCCCATAGAAGGACGTAGGTGAGTGGAAATATGGGCCTGCACCAATAGTCGATCTTATAGGCGAGTTCTTCGCGTCCGTTGCGGCTGAATATATGCCGTAACGAGCTTTCGATGGCTGCTAGCATAATGTAGATATAAGTGCCTATGAGTATTTTGTCTAAAAACGTTAGATAGGATACTTTGGGGAGCATGGTAGATACGGCCAAGCTGAAAGTTACCGATGTTAAAAAGCCATAGGAGCAGACTTTGATCCGGTCATTCAGGCGCTCTCCATCCATCCAGAATATGGACCATGTCATTACAACGAGTAGAACGAGGGGAAGTACTAAGCGCCATAAAAAGAAGTAAGGATCTCGTTTGATGTTAAGGCCTATAGACAGAATATCAAAACTTTTAGGAGACCAGGCGATTTTATCTTGAGAGATGGTGGAAGTGATATTTTCAATGGTCCACCCTGGAGTATTGAGATGTGGGTTCCAATCGATTTGATCTTTCTTAGGGACGATTTTAACAGTATTGTTGCCGTAGTAGGACTGAATCTTGACGGCGAGTGTTTGGCTATCAAAGGGGAATTTTTGTAGGTAGAGAGGGGAGTATAAGAGTGCGTCTACCATTCTTTCGAGGAAGACAGATCCGTCTGGGAAGATAGAAACACGTTGTTTTTCGATGACAGGTTTTTCGAGTGCATTGGATAGGATAAGTGAGGGCCACCAGATTTCGGCGAGGACTTTGTTGCTATTGAACTCATCATAAGACTTTTCTTTAAGGCCTGTTTTCTTGGAATCAAAGGCCAGGCGGGGGTCTTTCCATTGTGCGTGAATATAGGCTCGTGCATGAAAGTTTTCTTGAGATTCGTTAATTTCACGAATGTTTTGGAGATAAATACCGACATGGACCTCTATGGGTTCATGTTGATGGGGAGGGATTAAGAAGTTAGTCGATTTATCGTCCTCGGGAAGTGAATTTAGATGCGTTTTGACGGCAAAACTTTGTGTATGAAGGGTTACACAGAGAAGTCCAATGATAAAAATGGGGTAGGAACGCATGCTTATTGTATGAGGAGTGGAGGCCTATTTAATGATTTTGCTTAAGAGATAGCAAGGTTTGTCTGCCTTGACAGCCTAAATGGACGCTTATTTAATGAAGATTCCTTTTTTATTTTAAACCCACTCTTGCATGCAGTCATTAGCATACAAACGCGCTTCCTTAGGTCATAAAAGGCATAAAGAGCCTGTGTCTCGTCGAGAGAAGTTAATTCTTTTTTGGATCTCCATAAATATTAGTTTTTGTGCGTGGGCACTAGGAGGGATGCCGTTTTGGGCTCAGTGTATTATTTTTTCATTGAGTAGCATTTCTTTTTTAAGCTGTTTTGTCCCGGTAGGGGATCGATATTGCCTGGATGCTAAATCCTTAACGCCTGGAGAAAGCTTCAGATTGCTGATGCGGTTTCCTGGGTTTTGGCTCGCTTTGCCTTTTATAGCATATGCTCTGTTGCAGGCTTTTAACCCTGCGTGGTTACTGGAGTATTATGATGGTCAAGTCTATTGGTTACCTATTTACTCTTGGGCTGATCTGCCAGCCAGTGTAAAAGCGCCTGCTACTATTCAATATACATCTCGAGGGGCTCCTTTTGGGGGAATGAACGCTTTTGTTGAACTCATGGTATTTTCCTCTGGGATTTTGACTTTATGGGCCGTGTGGTTGGGTCTTCGCTCTAGGCGGGCCATCCGCTTTTTATATTGGGTTTTGTGTTTACAGGCTTCTGCTATGGGTATTTTTGGTATGATACAGTATTGGCAGAGAGACCCCTATCATCCCAAAATCTACGGTATGGTTCGTTCAGCTAATGAACTTTATTTTGGCAGTTTCGTATATCGCAATCATGGTGCAGTATTTCTTTATCTAGCTTTAGGTGTCGCACTCGCTTTGTTCCTTTACTATTGGGGGCGCACTATGCGTAGGATGGAGCGTGCTGGGCCTCACTACTTATTTTTGCTTCTAGCAGGCATTTTATGCGCTTCGCTTGTTGTCTGTGCTAGTCGGGGGGGGATTATAGCGATGGTTTTTTTGATCGCTTGTGCTTGTTTGTTGGGAGCGTCTTATTTTGCTCACGCATTGGTTTCGAGTAAGCTGTGGATTTCGCTTGTCGTCGGTGTTGTTCTTTTGGGCGGTGCGCTTCTTTTTTCTTATGTAGCCGATAAGCAAGTGCTTAATCAAAGGATGAAAGAGATGGTTCAAAGTGTACATGATCCTAAGTCTGGATTTCGCTACTATCTCTATGAGTCTACGGTCGAGATGTTCCATGATCACTGGCTCTGGGGCATTGGTGGGGGTAGTTATCGCTATTATTCTCCTTCTTACATGATTAACTACGAAAGTTTTAGGCATAAGGATGGTCCTCCTCGTTTAAGATTTCGTGCTAATTATGCACATTCAGATTATCTCCAATTTTTAGCGGAATACGGGGTTGTTGGCTTCGCTTGTATGGCTTTGTTTTTTTTGTATTGGCTTTGGAAGGCTTTTGCATTGCGCCAGCATTATAATCTTCTTACGGGTATGATTCTGTTGACTGTTTTTATTATGATGCTGCATGCATTTTTAGACTTTTTGTATTATAGCCCAGCTATTTTGATTGTGGTTTCAGTCTTGGTGGCTTCTTCCTTGAAGTTAGCTCAGTGTGAAAAAAATCGCTGGAATCGCTTAGGAGGTGAGCGATGAAACAAGACGTTTTTGATATTGAACAAAGCCCTTTGGGCGATCTTTTTAGTTCTGATATTGTCCACTATGCTGAGTGTATGATTTCAGAAGCTCCTGAAAAAGGCCTTCCTGAAGAAGAAGCTTGCCTGGAAGGTGTCAGTGCCTCGCGCAAGCGAGAATTTCGTGCGGGACGTTTGTGTGCGCGCAATGCCCTTCGCTTACTCGGGGCCGAGTGTGTTCCTATTATTCCTTCTGAGCAACGTGGGCCTACATGGCCTGAGGGGGTGATTGGGTCCATTTCTCATACCCGTGAATACTGTGCGGCTGTTGTTGGGCGCTCCTCGGATGTATACAGTTTAGGGCTCGATGTGGAGCGATCAGATCGTTTAAAGCCTCGTTTGTGGCGTCTAGTTCTCCGTGATGCAGAACGTGAATGGGTGTCTCATTTTTCCGAGCAAGATCAAGTCCATTGGGCAACGCTTATTTTTAGTGCTAAAGAGGCTTTTTATAAGTATCAATTCCCTTATACATCAACCTGGGTGAGCTTTAAGCAGGCAGAAGTATCTGTTGATCCACAGGCTGGGCTTTTTGAACTTCGTATTGTGGATGATTTCTCTTCTCTGTTTCCTAAAGACACCGTTTTAATCGGACGCTTTGCTTTTGCGGGTCCGTACGTTTTTACAGGGCTAGCTGCTCAGCTGTAGTTAGCTTAAGGTCATTTTGCATATAAAAAAACCCGCAGCAATAAGATGCCGCAGGTTTTTTTGTGAAATTAGGTAGCGTTTGCTTATTTCCCTGCTTCCTTTTCCAGACTTTTGACAACGACACTGATGTCATGGCGTTGTGGCCCATAGAGTTTGTTGCTGTAACAAGGGACCGTATAGATCTTGCCAAGCTGATCACGTTCTATGGTGTAAGTGAGAAGCCAACCTTCGGACAGAGATTCACCTTCAACGTTGACATGCGTTACAAGATCTAGTGCAGCAAAGTCCAGAAGGTCTTGAGTGCTATAGTGTTCTCTGAGAGTGCTTTTAGTCCCTCCACCTAAACCAACACTGTTAAATGCGTAGACGGGTACTTCATGGAGAAGCCCTGCATATTGGGCTAAGCCACCGCCCATCGAGACACCCGTTACAATGATTTTATCATTTCCAAAATGCTTTTGCAGAAGCTCTGTCCACTCGGCAGCTTGGCTGTATATTTTGGGCGTTCCACCTCCAGCTTGCCACGATGAGCTCATTAGATTATAGGTCATCCGCCACCAGTCCGAAGATCTCATCGAGCCGCTCAATGGGCGTAGTTCTGTGCCCGCAAAAGCGAGGACGACATCACCGGTTTCAATGTTTTGGTAAATACGAGCTCGCATGCCTGAGCTGGACCAATCCTTCATGTCTTCTAAAAGCTGAGATTTTTCATCTTTCATCCACTTTTGAAGTTCTTCGGGGAGTTCCTCCTTGGTTAGGATCTTATATCCTGAGACTTCCGAGTCTGTAGCTTTATACTTATTAGCTCCGTCTGACATCTGTGCATAGGGCAAAACAGATTGAGCAAATTCTGGAGTCATCTCTCCCATCATTTGCTTGCCTGAAGTATCAACAACGTGTGAAGCCAGGTTATACCAACTATAGCTTTTTGAGATGTCTTTTACTTCGCCATCGAGATTGGTGATGACAATTCGGTATTCCTCGAAGGGGTTTTCCTCAACATCGATGATGACATAGTTGTCGTATCCGACTATAGGGCCTGCAATGTGTGCCCAATCGGCGTTTTCAATGTCAGTATCTTTACCTTCAATGCTATAAGCACTACCATCAGGAGCGTATAGGCGAAGCACAGCATTTTCGCTGTCATTCTCAATAAGATCAATTTTAGCCCCGTTTTGATCCGCAGCATGTATGTTGCCCAATGCTAATAGCATAAAGCTCAACATTGCGGTATAGATTTTAATTTGCTTTTTCATGTGATATAACTCCCTAAATATTTTTGATATTCATTCTTTAGACTATTTTTCTAAGAAAAAAGTTCCCCGAATTCTAGTTAAAATACCTTATTTTTGTTATTTGTCAAAATTTGGGGTTATACAAGAAATGAAGTTTTTTCTTTATGGCATTTTGTTTTTAAGAGGTAATTTATTTATTGATAACAGGTTATGATATTTTTACTTTTTCGTTTAGGCCTAAAGATCGTCTCCGTAGAGAATGAAGACGATCTTTGAGATGGGAGTGCTGCCTCGTTGTTAGATGCTTAAGCTAGGTAGCATCGGTATAATACTTTCTAAGCTTTTTATGGCTGCAACACCGCGATGACGTTGAAGACCAGAGAGTTGGTCGCTGTAACAAGGGATTTTGTAAATTTTACCTAGTTGATCACGTTTTACTATGTAAGTAAGAACCCAACCGTCGGATAAGGACTCGCCCTCTACATTGATGTGGGTGATCAGATTGAGCGCTGCCGTATCAAGTAGCTCTTGGGTTTCATAGTGCTCTCTGAGTATTCTCTTAGTGCCACAGCCTAATCCAACGCTGTTGAATGCGTAGACGGGCACTTCATTAAATAGGCCTGCAAATTGAGCTAAGCCTCCACCCAGGGAAAGTCCTGTAAGGATGATATTGTTCGCAGGGAAATGCTTTTGGAGCAGTTCTGTCCATTCCGCAGCTTGGGTATAAATCTTAGGTATTCCTCCGGCAGCCTGGTAAGGTGAGCTCATGAGGTTGTAGATCATGCGCCACCAATCCGAAGCCCTCCGGGAGCCATTCAGTGGGGATGATTCTGTCCCTACGAATGACAGAACGATGTCGCCTGTTCCTAGACTTTGATAAACGCGTGCACGCATTCCTGAACTGGACCATGCTTCTAGATCTTCTAAACGCTGGGACTCGTCATCTTTTACCCAGGACTGAAGGCCCTCAGGAAGCTCTTCTTTGCTTAGGATTCTATATCCGGCGACTTCAGATTCACTTAGTATATTTTTGTTAGCCTTTTCAGCCATGAGCGCATAGGGTAGGACCTCTTGAGCAACTTCTGGCGTCATTTCTCCAATCATTTGCTTGCCAGAAGTGTCTAATGCATAGGAGGAAATGTTGTACCAACTATAGCTTGTCGAGACGTCTACAACTTCGCCATCAGCATTTGTCATTACAATAATGCATTCCTTGACAAAATGACTAACAGCATCACTGGTGGCTATGTAAGCCGTTTCTTCAGCGATAAAGTCTTTTGCATCTACCCAGTCAGTGGCTTGCGTGTTTGAATGGTCCCATTCTGAGGTGTGAAAATAGTCATCGTCTGCGTAGGGACAAAATGGAGCATTTCCGCAGTACCTTTCGATAATGCCCATGAGGGCTTCACTTTGGTCTGCGGCATAAGTTGTGCTAAACATTGGAAGCATAAAGCTTAGCGTGATAGCGAGAATATTGGGATATTGTTTTATTTCCAGGATTTTTTTCATAGTGCTTTAGACTTTTGGGGGAGGATAAAAGTTCCTGAAAAATAAGTAAAATTATCTATTTTTTGTTTTTAGAGATAGATTTTTTTGTTGGCGTTCATAGCTTTTTCATTATCATTGGATTACATATTTAATTCTGCTGTGCGTCCCTTCACTATTATCAATAATGCCGTTCGCGGAAAAGACATCGTGGGTGTTCTTTTGCGCTTTGGGTTTGAGGATTTTCTCCAAAGGATAGGAGTCCCTCAAAAGTGGCTTGAGCGGTTCATTCACTCAGATGCACAAGGCCTTGATATTTGGGAGCGTATTCGCAGTGTTTTTGAGGCTCTTGGGCCCACTTTTGTTAAATTTGGCCAGATTTTGAGCACTCGGCACGACGTTTTGCCCGAAGCCTTTACCGAAGAGCTTAAAAAGCTTCGCAATCAAGTGAAGACAGTGCCTTTTGAGAGTATGGAACCAGTTCTTAACCAAGAGCTTGGTTGTCCTTGGCAAGATGTTTTAATCGAGTTTGATCAGGTGCCTGTCGCCGCAGGGTCATTGGGGCAGGTGTATCGAGCACGTCTAAAGGAGACGGGTGAGGCTGTAGCTGTAAAGATCCAGCGCCCAGGGCTTCTTCGAATGATTGAAGCAGATTTTGAAATTATTGGCTGGTTTGCCAATAAAATGCATGAGCGTATTCCGGAGCTAAAGCCTTTTGATATTCCAGGCGTTGTGGCAGAGGCAAAAATAGGCCTCATTCGAGAAATTGATTTTTCTATAGAGGCTCGTAATGCCATATTTTTTAATAACTTAAACCCCTTTCCCGAGAAGGTTTTTGCTCCTAAGGTTTATGAGTCAATGGTTCGACGTAGGCTGGTCGTTACCGAGTGGGTGGACGGGCGGATTCCTGGAGAGGCGGGTTTATCGCCAGAAGAAGGGAAGACTTTAGCAGAGGCTGGGGGAACTTCAGTCTTCCACCAAATCGTTATGAGTGGTTTTTTCCATGCCGATCCACATCCTGCTAATGTTCTCATTACTCAGGACGGTCGTCTCTGCTTTATTGATTGGGGTTTGGCTGGTCAGCTTACTCGAGAAATGCGGTATTTTCTTGCTGACTTGTTCGTTGCCATTACCTCAGGAGATCCTGAGAAAGTTGTTCGTGTAGGAATGCGCATGGCCAAGCGCAACCGCCGAGTTGATAATCAAGCCCTCGAAAAAGAAATAGCCTTTTGCCTTCATAAATATTCAGACTTTGATATTGGCAGTGAAGCTATGGGGCATCTGATGATAAAGCTCCTGTACATTTTTGGTTCCAATGGTATTGAAGTGGTTCGAGATTATACCTTTTTAGCTAAGGCTGTCATCTCTATCGAAGAAACAGGTAAATGCTTAGATCCTCACTTTGATATTCGTTCCATTGCCAAACCTTTCTTGGAAAAGCTTGTTTGGGAGCGTTGGAACCCTATGAGTATGGGTCGACAAGTTTACCACTCTTGTTATTCGGCTTTTACACGGCTCAAGGAAATTCCAGGAGATGTGCAAAGGCTTTTACGCCGGATTGAAGATGAAGATCTTAGCCTCAAGATTGAGCATCGAGGGATCCAGCCCTTTGCAGATAGTTTAAGTACTATTGCCAATCGCTTAGTTTTAAGTATTGTGATTGGTGCCCTAATTATTGGCTCTTCGATTGTGATTACGACTGATCTGCCCCCTCTTATATGGGGTTATTCAGCAATAGGGCTTGTAGGATACGAGATTTCAGCATTTCTTGGCATTTGGATGGTGATTGAGATTTTACGCCACGGCAGGCATAAAGAAAAATGACGTACCTTGTGGGTATGTCATTTTAATGGCATGTAAATAGAGTATTATTTTACCATGCAGGTATGATGGCTGCTCCAAATTTTTCCTGAATAAAGGTGCGGGTGTCGTCGGTCTGATATAGAGCGACAAACTGCTGAATTTTTGGAGAGTTTTTATCTGTGCTGCGCACGGCAATGATATTTGCGTAAGGCGAGTCTATACTTTCTTTTGCAATCGATGATGCAGGGTCCATTCCCGCTACGAGTACCCAGTCGGTGTTGATGACTCCAATAGCGACGTCATTTAACGATCTAGGAATTTGAGGGGCTTCAAGTTCGATAAACTTTAGCTTTTTGGGATTTGAAGTAATGTCGAGCAGAGAAGGTGTTACTCCTGAGCCTTTACGAAGCTCAATTAAGCCTTCTTGTTGAAGTAGAAGTAATGCGCGGCCTCCATTGGTTGGATCATTGGGGATGGCCACTTTTGATTTTGGTTTTAGGTCCTTTAGGTCCTTGATGTCTTGGTTGCTATAGACTCCCATGGGTAAGAGGATCGTGTTGCCTGCGGATACAATTTTGTAGCCACGCGCCTTAACTTGCTCATCGAGGAAGGGTTGGTGTTGATGCGAAGTTGCATCGAGGTCTCCTTGGTCAAGGGCTGCATTGGGGAGGATGAAATCATTAAATTCAATGATTTTAATGGCTAGTCCATCTTGCGCAGCTTTGGCTTTGATGTGTTCCATAATTTCAAGATGTGGCCCTGCTGTTACGCCAATGACGAGCGTTTCTGCTCCTAGAGCAGATAATAGGCTACTAATTCCAATGCTGAAGCCAATGAGTAGTTTTTTCATGATTTATTTCCTGATCTTTTTTGTAATTCGATCTCCCAGTACTTGGATGCATTGTACCATGACAACAAGGATGGCAATCACCTCAAGGACCACGGTGAGATTGTATCGTTGGTAGCCATAACGGATGGCAAGATCTCCGAGGCCACCTCCACCTACTGCGCCTGCCATAGCCGAAAATCCAATCAAACTAATGATGACAAGTGTTGAGCCCGAGACGATGGAGGGGAGCGCTTCGGGAAGCAAGACCTTTTTGGTGACTTGCATGCGAGTTGCTCCCATGCTGAGAGCGGCCTCTGTAAGCCCAGTAGGAACAATCCTTAAAGCATCTTCGACAATGCGGACAAAGAGCATGATTGCAGCAATGCTTAAAGGAACGGTCGCTGCCAGAGTACCAATAGAAGTCCCGACGATGAGACGAGTCATGGGGATGAGTGCGATAACAAGAATAATGTAGGGAATAGACCGGATGGCATTGATAATCAGGCTGGCGCTGCGGTTAATCCATAAGTTTTGGCAAAGGTGCCCTTTGTCTGTAATGAAAAGAAATACACCCAGAGGAATTCCCACTAATAGCCCAATCACAGAAGATAGGGTGACCATGAGGATGGTTTGCCAAGTGCTTTCTAGGATGAGCTCAGTCATGAGTGATAAATCCAAGTTGTTCAACGGCGACACCACGTGTGCTTAAGAAAGTGCACGTTTGTTCAAGGATTGCTGGATTGTTTGGTATTTCGACTACTAATGTGCCAAAGGTTGTATCTCCGATTTGGTCCATGAAACCAGCGAGGATATTAACATCCGTATGTGCTTTTCGTATGAATTGTGATACAAGAGGTTCTTGTGCAGATGCTCCTGAAAAAATAAGCCTTAGGATGGCTTTGTTTTCTTTTGTTTCGCAGAGCTTCTCTTGTAAACGATCTTGAATGAATTCTGGGATGCTTTGTTTTAGGAAAGGTTTAAGTAGTGCCTGTGTTGCCGGGTGCTTGGGTCTTGAAAAAATATGCTCTGCAGGCCCTTGCTCTGCAACTTTTCCTGCATCCATCACAAAGACATGATCGCAAATAGCTCGTATGACCGACATCTCATGAGTGATGAGTATGATGGTTAAGTTGAGTTCATCGCGTAGTGTGCGTAGGAGGTGAAGGATGTCTGTAGTTGTTTCAGGGTCGAGGGCCGAGGTGATTTCATCGCAGAGTAGTACGCGTGCATTCCCGGCTAACGCCCTAGCAATCGCAACGCGTTGCTTTTGGCCTCCGCTAAGATTGCTTGGGTAATCATTCTCTCGGTCGCTTAACCCTAGCCTGTTAAGGAGGCTTTGTGCGGTTTTACGCCTTTTGGCTTTTGGGTGGCCGGCAATTTCAAGGGGTAGGGCTACATTGTCTTCTAGTGTTCGCCTAGATAATAGATTGAAATGCTGAAAAATCATTCCAAGGTGGTGCCGCTTTTGGCGAAGAATATCTCGGGGTGCCTGTGTAAGGTCTGTCCCTTCGAAAAAGACGTTTCCTTGGTCTGGACGCTCCAGCAAGTTCATGCAGCGTAGGAGGGTGCTTTTTCCTGCACCACTTTTCCCAATGATGCCTGTGATAGATCCTTGGGGAATGGCTAATGAGATGTCCTGCAGTACGCCCACTTTGTCGCCTGTTTTATCGACAAAGCTTTTGTAGATGCCATTGAGCTCGAGGATGGGCTCTTGGGCCTGTGTGTCCACAATGTTAAACGAATAGTAGGGCTGGAGACTCAATGATTTCTTTGAGTACTCCTAGGAATTGAGCCCCTGTTGCACCGTCAACAATGCGATGATCACCACTAAAGCCAATGTGCATGCATTGACCGATCGTGATTTGGTCGACATCATTGACAATCGGTTTTTTAAAGCAACCGCCCACAGAGAGGATTCCAGCATTGGGAGGGTTGATTACACCATAAAAACTGTTAATGCCAAACATGCCGAGGTTGGTGACAGTGAATGTCGAGCCTGTCATTTCCTCAGGCTTTAGTTTTTTGTTGCGCGCTTTGGCGATGAGATATTTTGCTTCAAAGCTTATGTCATGGAGGCTTTTGAGGTGAGCATCTCGGATGACGGGCGTAACAAGCCCATCAGGAATCGCAACACCAAAGGCCAGGTGAACCGCGCTGAATTGGTGGATGCTATCGCCTTCCCAAGCAGCATTAACTTGGGGCACTTCATAAAGAGCCCGTGCACTTGCTTTAAGGATCAAGTCATTGATGGTGAGCTTGCCGCCGCCGTTTTCTGGTGGAAGATCTGCATAGCGCTTATTGAGCTTCGCGCGGAATTCAAGAAGAGGCCCAGCGTCCACTTCGATTTCGATGTAGAAATGAGGGACTTGGGTTTTGGATTCTACGAGCCGTCTTGCAATCGTAGCGCGCATATTGCTGACAGGCGTATTTTTCTCTTCCGCCACAGGGCCACCAACGGGCGATACCATCGTAGGTGCAAGCTTCGCTGTGCCGTGTTCTATAGCATTCAGTACGTCTGCCTTGACGATGCGCCCTCCTGGGCCAGAGCCCTGAAGTGCGGAGAGGGCAATGCCTTTATCTTCAGCCATGCGCTTAGCCAGGGGAGATGCCTTGATGTGTCCGTTTGAGCTGCTGCTTTGGGGTGTTGTTGCAAGGGAGGGTGCTGGAGTGGGTTCAGATGTAGCTTGTTGTTGGGGTGCACTAGCAGCCACGGCTTTAGGTGTTTCTGCTGGCTTCTCTTCAGCTTTGGGCGTGCTAGAAGCTTGTGTGGTGCTTACTTCAGGCGCCTTTTCACCTGCTTCCCCAATGGCACACATCGGTGCTCCGATAGGTACTTGCCCGCCTTCAGCTACGTAGTGCTTGAGCATAACACCATCGGCAAAATTTTCGACTTCCATTGTTGCTTTATCGGTTTCGACTTCAGCAAGCATGTCGCCGCTTGAGATGGTTTCTCCTTCTTGTTTGAGCCAGCGCACAAGAGTGCCCACCGTCATGGTGTCGCTCAATTTGGGCATTTCGATGATTTCAGCCATGGTCTTAAATGCTATGTCAAACGGTTTAGAGTATTTTGAGTGCAGCGCGCTTAATGCGGTCTGTATTGGGTAGTTGGATTTTTTCTAGAGGCATGCTGTAGATCTGAGGTGCGTCGATAGCAGAGACTCGGCCAATAGGTGCATCTAGATGGTCAAATGCCTTATCTTGTATGATAAATGCAATTTGAGCGTCAACCCCGCAGAAAGGCTTATTTTCTTCAACGAGAAGAACGCGGTTAGTCTTTTTAACGGATTCTAAAATGGTTTCTTCATCGAGTGGGCGAATGGAGCGGAGGTCGATAAGCTCAGCCTCAATGCCGTGTTCTGCCTTCAGTTCTTCTGCGGCTTGCAGAGCTGTAATAACAGCACGTCCGTGAGCGACGATGGTGATATCTTTCCCTGGGCGTTTGATGTCCGCTTTGCCAAGAGGGATTGTGTAATCCTCTTCAGGTACTTCTCCTTTGTCGTTATAAAGGATCGTATTTTCAAGTACGCAGACAGGGTCATTGTCTCGAATTGCAGCCTTCATGAGGCCTTTAGCATCATAGGCAGTTGCCGGGCAGATGACTTTCAGCCCAGGTGCATTGGCGTAGAAGTTTTCAGGCGTGTGTGAGTGCGTTGCCCCTACATTCACACCGCCATTTGCTGCACCACGAAAGACAATAGGTACGTTAATCAGCCCACCAGACATGTAGCGCATATTAGCTGCATTGTTGATGATTTGATCAAAGGCGACATAGGAGAAGCTCCATGTCATGAATTCGACGATAGGGCGCAGGCCCATCATGGCAGCACCAATCCCAATTCCGGAGAATCCCGTTTCGCTGATAGGCGTGTCGATAACACGCTTTGGCCCAAATCGCTCGAGCATGCCTTGGGTTACTTTGTAGGCGCCGTGGTATTGCGCTACTTCTTCTCCCATGATGAAGACACGTTCGTCGCGATCCATCTCCTCGCTCATTGCTTGGTTGAGAGCTTCACGGTATGTAATAACAGCCATGTGCTTAAAAAATCTAGTCGTTTAAAGAATTGAAAAAAAGAGTCCCTTCGGAGGTTTTGTGGTCTGGATTGTCTGTTTCCCAGTAAATATCCTTCATGATGTCTTCTGGAGGAGGGAAAGGGCTTTCTTCTGCATAGTCAGCAGCATCGCTTGCTTCTGCTTTAGCCTCTTTATCGATCGTATCCTTGAGCTCAGCGGTAAGCACTTTTTCTTTTTCAAGGATAGATGCATAATGGTCGATAGGGTCCGAGCTTTTCTTATATTCTGCAATTTCCTCTTTGCTGCGGTATGTTTGGTCAGGGTCAGACATGGAGTGCCCGCGATAGCGGTAAGTGTCAAACTCGAGGATCATCGGGCGGCTTGTTTCGCGCACATAGTCCAGTGCAGCACCCGTATAAGCACGGACGGTTGCAAGGTCATTGCCAGGGGCTTTGGCCCAGCGCATGCCATAACCTTCTGCACGTTTTGCCAGTGGGTTTCCTGCTGAGGAGCGCTCTTGGCTGGTCCCCATGGAGTATTGGTTGTTTTCAATGATAAAAATAACGGGCAATTCCCACAGTGCAGCTAAGTTAAGTGCTTCATGGTAGGCTCCTTGATTGACGGCACCGTCACCCAAATAGCAAAGACAGACGCCCTGAGTCCCTTGATACTTTAGGGCAAATGCAATCCCTGCTCCAAGAGGTGTTTGAGCACCCACAATGCCGTGCCCACCCCAAAAACGTTTTTCAGGTGCAAAGTAGTGCATGGAGCCTCCCTTGCCTTTAGAACACCCTGTCCATTTCCCGTAGAGTTCGGCCATGCACTCGTTCATGTTCATGCCGAGAGCAAGCCCTTGCCCGTGGTCTCGGTAAGCGCTAATTGCTTGGTCTTCTTTTTTGAGAACAGATAACGTCCCGACTGCTACGCTTTCTTGCCCAATGTATGTGTGGCAAAAACCTCCAATTTTTCCGCGTTGATAGGATTGTACGGCGCGTTCTTCGAAGCGACGAATCCGCATCATGAGGCGATAGAGATCTATTTTTTCTTCGCTAGTAAGTTTTTTATTTACTTTGGCCTCAACAACTTGCTTTTCAGTTAAGCAAAGCTGATACTCGGAGGTCTCGGGTGAGCTGTCTGTTTTTTTTCTAGTCACAACGACGTTGGTTCAAAGGATGCGAGGGTTAAGGATAAACTAGTTTTGGAAAGCTTGTCGACCCTAGAAAATGTGGTAAATACAGCCTTTTCTAGGCTGTTTATCCGTCTTTTTTCTGTGTAAGACACTGTTCAACAATGACCTCCGGCTTCTTTTGAGGAGAGCAGTTGGCACGCATGGCAACAAAGCTATCTTTATGGTCATCAAATACTTTCCATAGAGCCTCTCGGTCTGCATCAGGTATCTCAATGGCCTCGATGTCCTCTCGCTTGAAAAAGGCAAAATCTCCCTCAGGAATGGCAGGTGGTAGCTGTTCTAGATGCTTTTTGCAATGAAAGAGAAACATAAGCCAATGGCCTGAGCCTTCATAGCTTTTTTCTGAAATCATGCCAAAGAGGTGGAGGTCTTCTGTTTGAATATCCATGCCCGCCTCTTCTTTAGTTTCGCGTATAGCACATTCAAAGGGAGACTCCCCTATGGCCATTTCAAGCTTACCTCCAATGGGTGTCCATTTCCCTAAATTGGGTGATTTTTTTCGCTGGAGTAGAAGGAATCGGTTGTTCTTGTCTTGTAAGAAAACAAGTACGCTAATGCGAAATGGTAAAGTTTGAGTCATAGCAGCAGCTTTTGCATCCAATAAAAAGGCCCAAGAGACAAGTCTTTTCCTTGCAAGAAATTGAGTAGGCTTTTAAGGAAGGGTATGCCTTCAAAGACAAATCCCCCTGCAGCTATCGTCACTGGAGCGAGTCAAGGCATTGGTCGTGCCGTCGCTTTAGCCCTTTCTCAAATGGACTATCGCGTGGGCCTACTTTCGCGCTCCAAGGATAAGCTTTCAAAGGTGAGTGAGGAGATGCTTAGCCATCCTGGGTATACCGCTTCAGCGGATCCAGTCATTCTTGAGGCGGATGTTTCCAATGAAAATGCGGTTAAGGCTGCTATTGGAAGTTTTGTTGAGCAGGCGGGCAGGGTGGATATTTTGTTTAACAATGCTGGCATCGTCCATTACGGGACTGGGCACCTAAGCCCTGAAGACTACCGATCCTTGGTCAACACAAACCTTCTTGGTCCATTTTACTGTATGCATGCGGTTTTGCCTATTATGGAATCTCAGGGTTCGGGCTACATTATGAATTTATCTTCCCGCGCGGGGAAGGTAGCTCGTGCTGTAGTAGGTGGGTATGCTTCAACCAAGTTTGGCCTGTGTGGCCTTAATGAGGCTCTGTTTAATGAGTATGTCAATAAGGGCATCCGCGTTACAGCGATTTGCCCCGGTTTTGTAGCGACGCCGATTACAAAAAACGTCCCAGGCCTCCCTCAAGAAAAAATGATCCAGACGAATGATATCGTCGAAGTGGTTAAATGCCTTCTCAAATTGTCTCCCAATGCAGCGATTAAGGAAGTTGTTGTTGACTGCCAGCCTTACCTTGAGGGTGTTCAATAGTGCTTTTTAGATACTTTACAGTCCTACCGCCCTGCTTGATCCCCTGCTTTAGGGATGGGTACATTCTTTTGCGCATGAAAGTCATTTGAGCTAACTGTTTCTAGAAAATCTTTAGTCATTTGTACGACGACAGGGTTATTTGTGTGGCCAACAATTTCCATTGCTCGATTGTCTGTAAGTTCACAGGGAGGAACCGTGATTTTGGATAAAAATTGTTCCCATGAAAAGTCTAGCTCTGGTGTGCTGAGGTAGACATAACCTTCTGTTAAAAATCGTTGCTCTGGGCTAATGGTTGCTACGTGCCCATCGATCTTCATTACAAGGGTTTCTCTTCCTTGATTATAAGCATAGTGGGCTTCTTGAATATTGAGTTGGGGGATGGCGTCCATGATGATTAGTGTTCAGGTTCTTGCTCTTGCTTGCCTACTATGTCGTGATCCTTATGACTGACGTAAGTAACGTCAATGCCTTGGGGGATGAATAAAAATTCGTTTTCCTTGTCATTGACAAAGGGTGACCCGATGCCATCTGGAGGTGCCCCTAGCAGGTAGCAGCTGGTGATTGCGTGGTGAGGAACCTCTTGTGTCGTGATGTTGTTGCCTGCATAGGCCTTCACGCTTGTGAAGATCGAACCTGACTCATTCGGGCCCATTCTATATCGAGGGTAGGTTCCGTATTCGGATATTCCGCTTGATCTTAAGGTAGAGAATCCTTCTGTTCGTGTTACCCGTACTTGGTGTTTTTCGCGATCGTTGAACCGAAAATCTGTATTTGCTAAAAGCTCTTGAGTTGCTGCATGCCAGATGGCAAAAGAGTTACTAATATTGTCGGCGCCATTGTCACTTGGCTTGCCCATGTTTTTTCGACAGAGGTCTTTATAACAGCTTTGCGCCTTGGCTTGGCCATCCTTCCAGAAGTAGTCCTCCATGGGCGTGTCTTTTTGGGTTGCAAGGAAGTACTTCATGCCTTGTGCCCCGTCGCTCCAGGAGTTGATTCCTTGGAACGTGAGCCATGTGTTTATTGCATCTGGATGTCCACCGTTTTCATTCATGTAGCCCGCTATTTGATTGGGAAGTGTTGGGGTGCCAGGTGGATCTCCTTCTTTTCGTCTCAGTGCGTCAAACTCGACGCCATTTTCATCCCTTACGATGAAGTCTCCGGGCTCTTGGGTGAGTTCTTGGGGCATTTGTGCACTGATGCCAGCTTCTCGCAGTCCCATGCGATGCATCTCCATTTTATCTGTATACTCTGGCTTAAAGCCATCTTTTTGCATTTCCAATGCTTGTTGGCTGATATCTCCCATTTGTTGAAGTCTTTCTGCAAAAAGAGATCGTTGGTCTGGGGGGATCGCATTGCTAATGGCCTCAATATTGCCATGAAGACTTTCAATCTGAGAGGCTATATCGTAAATGCTAACGGAGCTAAATAAGGCATGGGTGTCTGGGCTTGTTTCTGAATTCCGCATGCTCCAGCACTCCATAGGGTAGGGGCTATCGCTTGAGGGCGTACTATTTGTATTCAGTCGCCATACATTGCCGTCGCTATCAACCCCTATGTTCTCGGTAGAGAGCCCGGTATTGCCCAGAAGTGCATCGAGTGCAAAGTGCTCACCTAGCTGATCTAGTAGAGATTTCTTCTCCATGTCGTTAGCTGTTTCTAATATCTCGCTAAGCGGGCGTGTTTGAGGAACTTCGCTGAGCTTTATGAGGCCATTGCTTGTCTCGTAGATTTTCGATGGGGGTACGCGGGCGCCTGCATTGCGATAGGCTTCGTCAGCTCCGAAGCTAGCTAGCGTTGTTTGGTCTGAGTCGCCTTGTGTGATGCGGTATTGTTTTCCTGTGGTTGGGTCTTCAAGTAGTGTCGGGTCGGAAGACGATATGGGGGTTAGCGTACTTAATTCAGGCCAATTTCCTGGGGCTTCTGTTCGAGCTATGTATGCTTCTTGAGTTTCGGTAAGGAGCTTGGGTGGATTTTGAAGATTGTTCTGAATGTTTGGTGTTAATTGCGGTCTTGGCTTAGGCCCGTCCATGGGCTTTTGTTTGGGCGTTTTTTCTTTGTCATCATCAAAGCTAAACCCAAATAGGCTTCCGCTATGAGTTTCTTCTGTGTCATGAGTCTCTTCTCCAAAAAGAGACCCTACGCTTGCTTTTGTGGATGTACTCTCTTTTTTTGTCTTTGTTGAGTTAGAAAATAAATCATCATCATCCATATCAAACAGGCTTGATGTAGATTTCTTAGGGGATGCCTTTTTCTTGGTACTTGTGGTAGAGAATAAATCTTTGTCAGATGAGCTGAATAGGTCGTCATCAAACAGAGTCTTGGATTTGCTATCTATAGATTTTTTGTTCGATGTGAATGCAAAGAGATCGTCACTTTTCTTTTTGCCAATATGAGTTGGTATGCTAAATAGATCGTCGTCATCCGTACTCAATAGATCAAGACTTGTGGGTTTGTTTTTAGGCGCCTGGCTTATTTGAACAGAAAAATCTCCAAAAGAACCTTCTAGTGAATTCGATTGAGTGCCAAAGAGATGGCTTGACTGACTGGGGTCGACAAACATGAGAGTATGCTTAAAAGTATACTTCGATACATGTATTAATCAATAGCCAAAGCTTGCACTAGGTAGGTCAAGCTTTTCGAAAACCCTTGCTCAAGGCCTTTTTTTGTATACTTTGATGGCCTGTTTTGCTGAAGCATTCTAAATCGCATACCCATACACTATCTTTATCTTATGTCTGCTGAGCCTATACTGATTATTGATGGAGGCCTAAAATCCTTAACCATAGGCCGGTTTACTTTTGGCGAGACGGGGCCTAGTCTGCAGGCTTCTTACGAAGAGAAGAGTATTCCTCAAGATGCTGAAGAATCATCCCAGGTAGAGGCTTGGGCCTCAGCACTCAAAAAGCTCTGTAAGGCTCATAATCTTTCCGGTAAAGCCATTTGGGTTTTGCCCAGTCGCTACGTCTTTACGGCAATGCTTCGTTTCCCGCATGTTGAACCGTCAAAGCAGGCTCAACTCATTGCCTTTGAAGCAAGCCAGTGCTTGCCTTTTCCCCTGAAGGAGTCTGTTTGGGATAGTACGATCATCGCCGATGATGGCTCGCAGACGGGGGCCCTCTTAGGGGCGGCCAAGGCAAGCTTGCTTGAGCGCCTTGCCGAGCATGCTGAGGATTGCGGCATTGAGCTCAATGCTATTTACCCACGTTCCATTGTGGATGCTGCTCTTTATAATGCTTCATCACAGAAAGGGACTCAGGCGACCTTGCTCATTCATTTTGGCGAAGAGCATATTCATTTTACTTTCTGCGATCATCACCAGGTATTTATCCGTTGCGTGGCATTTTCTGAAGGTGATTTTTCTCAAGATTTCTTTTTGTCCACGCTGGATGTAACCGTTGAACATTACCAGGAGCAAACAGGTTTAGTGGTCCCTCAGCATTATTTACTCAGTGGTACTTCTGCGTGCCGGCTTAAGGCTCTTGAGAGTCTTAAGCCTCGCTATGGGGATGCTGCTATACTTTGGAATCCTTTGGATCTCTTCGGTTTAAAGTCCACAGAGCGAACTCATGCAGAAGAGGGTCTTGCCAATCTCTATGCAGCCGCATTATTAACGGTCAACCCTGAGTTTACGAGTGTCAACTTACTCCCCATGCAGGTATTGAGGGCACGTTTGCTCAAGAGGGAAAAGCCTTGGCTCACTATTGCGGGCCTTTGCCTCTTGCTGACACCAGTTCCTTATTGGCTCTTCTTTAAAAAAATGCGCAGCGAGTACGCGTTTAAGGACGAGCAAGTTCAATCAGAGATTCAACAAGTTGAGGCTATCAATGCATCCATGGAGCTTGGGCAGGCGCGCCTGGCTTCTTTAGAGACCTCTATCCAGAAGCTCCAAGACCTGGGTGCTGCAGAAATGTATTGGAGTGGGTTTTTGGATGACCTTCAAGAACGCTTGTATCGCACAAAAGATGTTTGGCTCGATTCGCTTGAACGCTCACAGGATGAGCAAGGTAATGTCATGAGCGAGCGGGTAGATCTTGTCGGGCGTTTACTCCTGACACATGACAAGGCAGTGGATGATGCAACCTTCTCTCAAGAAACGGCATCACTGCGTGTTTACGATCTTGTCGAGTCGCTTAGTGGCTCCATGTTTATTGATCGTGTCGAAGAGATTAATTTCGACACCAAGGATAAGCAGGTCCTTAAGTTTAAGCTAGCGCTTCTTCTTGCCCACTAAAAACTGCAAAAGAGCCTTGAATGAGGGTATGCTTTGCTTTATCGAAAGCATAATAAATGCCCTCGATGCAGACCCTGTTTAAATTTTATATAGTAGCCTACAGCATGGCTTGTCAGGAGACCGTACGGTGAAAATGTCCAAAAAGCAGGCCTCCTACCTTGTCGCTGGCTGTGCTGTGTTGTGCTTGTTTGGGCTCAGCATAATCCTTGTTTATAAAGAGCGAAGTGCCATGCATCGTGCTAGAGATGTTTTCTATGCGCGCCATGCCACCTTGCTTAAGGTTTATGATCAACCTTGGTGGCCATCACATGCAGCCCAAAAGGCTCTCGAGGTGAGTATTCAATCCAAAGAGAAAACCCTTAATCTTTTGGAAGAGAGTTTCTTAGGGCCTAACAAAGGGCAGTTCTCTCCATCGCCCAAGCGCGCCACAGATATGGTTTTTCACTTGCAAGCGACCGCCGATCGCCTCCGCAACGGTGCTCGGGATGCTCGTGTGGATCTTTCCGATCAGTCGGAAGGCTTTGGTTTTGGGCAACTTCTGGATGAGGGTGTGCCACCAAGCCCCGCGGCCCTAGTCCGTTTGGATCGCGAACGCCAGCTGATTGAGTTTTTGGCTAATGCCTTGTTTTCTTCACATCCTCAGCAGCTAAGCAAAGTTGAGCGTGAAGCTATTGAATCCGGTGGGCCGATGAAAACCAAAGACACTTTCATTCCAGCAGGGCGAGACTGGGACGCACTTCAGGTACTTTCCTATGATATTATTCCTGTTCGTTTCACTTTTGAGGGCGATACTCAGCATCTTCGTTCATTTGTGAATGAAATTGCTGCTTCTGACTGGCCTCTTGTTATTATCGATGTTGCTGCTAATCCCAGTAAAATACGTGGCCGACCACAGTACGACACCCTTATTGACCCCATCGTCTCACCTGTCCCCATGGAATTTCAGGTGACGGTCGCCTGGGTTGGAGGTACTTCATGAGGCAGTTTGCTTACATTTTAGCGATCGGAGGGCTCTTGGGTATTATGGTTTGGGGCTGGTACCTGTACTCACAAGCAGGCCATTATGTTGTGGTAGACCACACTCGATTACCTAAGGTTCCTTCTCAAGTCATTCATCATGAATTAGATGAGGATGTTGTCCGGGGGGCGCCCTCTGGACCACCTTTGTGGTCTACCCCAAGGGCTCAAGACTTTCGAGGGCAGTGGGTCTACGATCTTTTTACCCCACCGACTATCTGGAGAGATCCTGTTACAGGATCTCTTGAGGTTCAACCTTGGGATGGCGAGCAGGGAGGGTTTGCCTCTGAGCTCAAGCTGATTGCCTGTGAGCGAGATTTGTTTCGTGTTCAATTCGAGGGTTTTGCGAATTCGAAAGAGGCTGGGCGCCCCAGGCTCTTTTTTGTTGATGTCCCGACATCTCGGAGGATGGTCGGCCATGTAGGGGATACCTTTGGTCACACGCATGTGCGCATCTTGGCCTTCAACCCTGAAGAGTTCACTGTGTGTGGTAGACCACGCTCTAGCCGAGAGAAGAACCCGACGGTCATCGTTTTAGATGAGACCACAGGAGAGGAGGTTGTCCTAAGGCAAAAGGACCCTTGCTATACGGAGAGCTGGATAGTTCAGCTCGAAGAGGGTGGTCAAAGTATTGATTTTCATGAAATTGGCGAGGCGCAGCCGAGCCGGCAGGGTATGCTAATATTGAAGCAAGTGGATTTTGACCAAGGCATGGTTACTTTAGAGTACAGAGATACTCAAACAGGAAGCACCGAGTTAGCGGTATTAAAACGATGATAAGCTATTTAACTAGAACTTTAATAGTTGCGTTAGTCTTGTGTCTAAGTGTCTATGCTGAAGATACTTATGAGCAAGTGTTTCAGCAAGAGCAAGCGAGCTTAAGCACCCTTCTTGAGCGTGGTCGAGCACAGTACCGGTATGGGGATTATTCGGGTGCTCAGGAAACATTCCGTTCGGTTGAAATCCGTGATCCAGATAATGCAGAGGCTAAGTATTATCAGGCAAAGATTGCAGAACTGCTTCAAAAGCAGAGCTATCTAGATCATAAGAAAACGCGTGAGCAGATGCTCGAAGAGGTAAGTCGTTCTTGGCAGCGTCCACAAATCCGTTTAACCGAAGAGCAAAGCGAAGCTTTGCTCCAGGATGAGAGTCCTATTCTTAAAAAGATGCAGTCGATTGTGCTGCCTCGGGTGAGTTTTTCAGAAATGCCTCTTTCAAGGGCTATTGAAACCTTGTCTGACTTGTCGGAAGAATTTGACTTAGAAGCTGATAAGGCATCTAAGGGGGTCAATATTGTCCTGATTGATCCTGAGCAAAAGAATCCCGCGGTAAGCCTTACTCTGCGAAACGTTACGCTCGATAAAGCGCTCAATTTTGTTACTAAATCCGTTAACTATCAATATGATGTAGAACAAGGGGCTGTCGTCGTTCGGGCTGGAGATGGCGTGAGTTCAAGCCTCCTTGAGACCGAGTTTTTCCCGATTTCACGGGCAACGGTTATTCGTCTAACGGGGTCTTCTGTTGGTCTGCACGATAAAAAGGGCCAAGCAGGCGATTTATCGATCCAGGAAGAGGAATTAGCCTTGCTTAATTTTTTCCAAAGAGCGGGTGTTTTATTTGATGCGGATCCTGGTCGAAGTCTTGCCTTTGATGGGACGCAGTTGATTGTGACACAGACACCGCGCAATTTGCAGCGCTTGCGCAATATTTTGCGTCGCTATCAAGAGACCAAGCAGGTTGAAATCGAGGCCAAGTTCATGGAAGTCCAACAAGGTGCCCTAGAGGAGCTTGGTTTTCAGTGGAATGTGACTCATGGCAGCAGCACTTATCAAACGCAGGCCTTAAACAGTAGTGCTTCTGCTTTGCGCAGTCTTGGAGGGGCGTTTTCAACCCAAGGGACAACGGCTGGAGACGGCTCGATCACTTTTGCCAATGGGGCTCCTGCTATGCCTCTTAGTAATAGTCCGCCTGCGTTTCCTAATAATATTAATCTCGGGGTGGGGACGCCCAATATTGCCAATATTCTAGGTGTTACCGACGGCTGGCGCGTTAATCTCATTATTAAAGCCCTTGAGCAGAAGACGGGTACGGATCTCATGAGTGCACCGAAGTTAACCGTGTTATCGGGGAAAACAGCTGAGATTGTCGTTGCCCAAGAGATGCGGTATCCACAGTCCTACGGAAAGATTAATTCTGCCGTTGGGACCAGCAATAGTACGCTTGTCACTGGAGGCAGTGCAGGGGTGACAATTACAGCTGGGACTCCTCAAGATTTTACGGTTCGTGAAGTTGGTGTTCAGATGCAGGTAACGCCAACCGTGGAGGATGATAATGAGAGTATTAGCCTGCGGCTTGAGCCTGAGGTGACTGAGTTTGAAGGCTTTGTTGAATATGGTGGGTCGAGTGTTGCTATTGCCTCGGGGACAACGGTGAATGTGCCCTCGGGCTTTTTTCAACCTATTTTTTCGGTTCGTAGGATTCAAACGGAGGTTACGATCTATGATGGGGCCACTGTCATTATGGGTGGGCTCACGCGTGAGCAGGTGAAGGAAGTTGATGATCGCGTACCCGTACTTGGTAATATTCCCCTTCTTGGACGACTCTTTCGCTCCAAAGGAGAGACTTCTCAAAAACGCAATTTGCTGATTTTTGTAACAGCTAACATGATTTCTCCAGGTGGAGCGCCAAGCAGGCAAATGGTCAATAACGTGCCTCCAGGTGGTTTGTTTCAAAATCCCGTCATAGTGACGCCCGCTGGCGCCACGCAGCGTGGGCAGGATTGAATATTTGTACAGCTTTCACTTGATTTGCTGGAGTCCGCTTATATATTTCACGGTCATGACTCAAGATGTTGTCCATGTGCAAATTAGTGATCGGGGGTGGATTTTAGAGAAACTTGCCTCTGAGCTATCCTCTCGCCTCCCGTATCTTAGTTATGACGATAGCCCTAATCATAATGCGGAGCTTCAATACTATATGACATATGGATGCTGGAGGCATAGGATTTCACCCGTTGAGGTAGCTTGGTTTACTCACCAAGAGGAGGATCCAGAAGCAGCTCAAAAATTTGAGAACGTTGCACGTTCCATTGATTTTTGCATAACACACTCTATTGAGGGGCGCTCTGTTCTTAAAGCAATTGATGAAAGCATATGTGTCGAAACTATTTCTCCTGGGGTGGACCTTGATGCGTTTCGACCGAAATTACGCATAGGAGTTGTTGGTCGCACTTACCATACGGGTCGTAAAGGCGAGGCACTTATCCGTGAGGTGATGGATATCCAAGATATTGAATGGCATTTTACGGGAGAGGGGTGGCCGGGGCCTGCACGCTTCGTAGAAAGCAGTGAATTACCATCCTTTTATCGCTCCTTAGATTACGTCTTAGTTTCATCGCTCGTTGAGGGTGGCCCTATGTGTGTTTTGGAGGCGTTGGCTTCTGGATGTAAAGTGATTGCTCCTCGTGTGGGGTGGGTATCTCAGTTTCCTCATGTTGAGTTTAAGCTTGGTGATGCTGCAGATTTGCGACGTGTGCTTTTAGAGCTATTGGAAGAAAAAAAAGTTCTTCAGCGTAGTGTCTCCATGTATACTTGGGATAATTTTGCGCATAAGCATCATCAGTTGTTTCAACGATTGTTGGGGAGACCTCTACTACCGGACTTCGAACTTTCACTTTCTGAGGTAAAAGAGACTGAGGTTAAAAGGCAGCCTGTTCAACGTGGCGATGCTAAGCTCGAATCTGTGCCTCCAGTTCTCAAATCTTTAAACTCCAGTGAGAATGATCTTCGTGTTGGAGTCACGCTTCATGATAGAGAGTTAAAAAAGTCACGAGGAGGGCCTTCCGTTAGGGCGCCTCGTACTGTCTCTGCTTTACAGCAGCTGGGTGTGCAGGCAGACCTTTATGCTAGTCGAGACTTTAATATGGAGGATGTTGATATTCTCCATGTTTTTAATGTATGGCCACCACATGCTTGTGAAGTGTTGTTGGCACAAGCAATGAAACATCATTGTGTTTCGGTTTTGTCTCCAATATTTTTAGATTTAACAGAGTCGAGGTTTTTTCGTGAAAAATTAAATAGTATTTTTATTGAGGCAGACTCTATCGAAGAGCTTTTTGATGCACTTGACGCAATGCGCCTAGAGCTTGAAGAGCATCATAAGTCTCCTTTGTTTAAGCAACAGCCGTTCCCTCGATACTTTAGTAGTATTCGTCGCTTAGCAAATTATGCTAGTCACCTAATTCTTTTAAGCGATCATGAGCGAAATTTATTACGTCAGATAGGTGTAGAGCATCCTTCTTGCAGTGTCGTTAAAAATCCTGTTGATGCGTCGATTTTTGATAATGCAGATCCACGTTTATTTTCCGAAGAATTTGGAGTTAGTGATTATGTGTTGTGTGTGGGGCGCATTGAGTGGAGGAAGAATCAAGCACTGCTAGCACTTGCTCTTCGAGATACGGATTTGCCGCTTGTTTTTGTTGGGCACGAAGGGGATGTTGGCTACTTGAGCTTTGTAAAAAAGTATGGAAACAATCGCACGGTTTTTGTCGATCGTGTTGAGCCAAATAGTCCTTTGCTTGCTTCAGCATATGCAGGAGCAAGAGTTTTTTGTCTACCTAGTTGGAGTGAGGGAGCCCCCCTTGTCGCTTTAGAGGCTGCTGCTTCAGGCTGTACAATGGTTTTGAGTGATCGTTCTTCGGAGTCTGAGTATTTCGGTGACTTAGCTCGATATGTGGATCCGTCTGATCCCGGTGATATTCGTACAAAAGTGCTTGAAGCTTATGAAGAAAGTTTTGAAGTGCGGTATGCTAGAGCGCAGGCCCTGAAAGATCTAGTTCGTACGGAACATAGCTGGGAAACCTATGCACAGCAGACACTAGCTGCCTATAGACTTGCACAAACAATTTCTGTTCCAAAAAAACAGAATAGCGATAAAAGACGTATTTTTATTGATGTAAGTACCTTAGCGTACCATTCAGGCGTTCCAACAGGGATTTCGCGAGTGGAGGCCCAGTTGGCAAAAGAGCTGGGGTTTCTTCTTGGAGAGCGTGTGCGGTATATTTATTGGGTTCATCGAACACAGCAGTTTGCTGAGGTTGCCCGTGCTGATGTTGAAAAGGGAACATTAAAGGCTATGGCCGGAAGCGATGCTGCGGATGCTGCTGCTGTGCAAGGGTATGAATTGGATATTCAAAAGGGCGACATAGTGATCTCCATGGGTAGTGCATGGATGCGTAATCATCTGTATGTCGAAGATTTAAGTATTTTGAAGATTACAACGGGCGCTGTGCTGGTGACCATGGTACACGATGTCATTCAGTATAAAATGCAAGCCCTTTATCCTGGGGATATTAGTGGTATATTCATTCGTAATTGTGATTCTTTCTTAAGGGCTTCAGATGCTGTTTTAGCATGTTCAGAACAGACTAAACGAGATATTCGTACATTTTGTTTGGATAAGAATATACCGATTCCTCCTATTAATGTTTTTCGTGAAGGTGATGAGGCTAGTAATACAGACCCGAATGCTGTATTAGCGCGTGAGACTATAACAGATTTAGACAATAAGCCTTTTGTTTTGTATGTAAGCAGCATAGATATTCGCAAAAACCATCGGTTCCTTGTTGAGCTTTGGTGGAAGCTGTTTTCAGAATACGGGGATGAGGCTCCTACGCTTGTATTGGTAGGACGTATTGGTTGGCGTGGGGCAGAGTTCTTTGAGCTTTTAGATACGCATCCAGAAGTTCAAGAGAAAATCCTACATTTACAAAATATTAATGATCTAACCTTAGATTGGCTTTATAATCATTGCCTATTTACTGTTTATCCATCTCGTTATGAAGGATGGGGGTTGCCAGTTGCAGAGAGTTTGAGGAGAGGTAAGTTCTGTATTGCTTCTGATGGAGGATCACTATCTGAGGTTGCTCCTGGTTATGCTGAGTATATCGATCCTATTGATTTTATCGCTTGGTATGATGCACTTGTAAAGTACAGCTTTAATCACGAAGCACTGAAAGCTAAGGAAGTAACTATCCAGGGGTATAAATCAACCACATGGCGCGAATCAGCACAGCAAATTGCATCTTATTTGGAGAAAATTCAAGGAAATGATTATACTCAGCTTCCATCTTTAGGCTTGAACCAAACTATTTCTTTTGCTGCTGAAGCTCATGAAGGGCAATTAGATGCTGACGAGTTTGTTCTTCGAGGATGGGGGATGCCAGAGCCAGAGGGGTGCTGGACCGTCGGTGAACGCGCTGTTTTTGGTTTCCAGATGGATGAGGCTGATCGGGGTGACTGGATGCTGTGTATTAGTGCGCATGGTTATACTCCAGATAGAAATCCTGTAGAGGTGGAATTTGCAGTGAATGGAGTTTCTCTTTTAACATGGTTTGTGGATGGTAAATGTGCCGAATACAAGGTGATTATTCCGCATTCTGTTGCACGCCATGATGATTTGTATTGCTGCACATTGAAAATTCATAACCCACGTTCGCCAGCTAATTGTGAGGCTTCTCCAGATACCCGTATGCTTGGGATTCATGTTCGTCAAGTAATGTTACGATCTTCTGTAATTGAAGAGCCCTCATCAGCTCGATTCCAGATTTATAAAGCTTTTAAGGGCTTGATGAGGCGTTTTCGGGGGGCTGGGAATTGAAAATGCTGTTCCGAATGAATAGTTCTTCAATTTATTTGTGTTAAGGTTGAGTTCGCTGGCGCCACGCAGCGTGGGCAGGATTGAGCGCTTAGGGTAATTATAAGGCTTTTTAGCAAAGTTCCTTAGTTTAAAAGAAACTAGGGAACTTTTTTGCTTATTAGGGTACTCATAGAAGAGTAGGCATTTTATTGCCTTTTTAATCAATGACCAATTATGAATCCTTTAAGCATTTATCTAAGATTTTCGTTACTGCTTTTTGTCACTTTTTCGCTTCAAGCAGGAGAGTTGCAAGAGAGAACTCAATGCTCTGTGGGCTTCAATGAGAATTTGGTTTATGATAAAATTGGCGAGTATCGTGAGGTTTTGGATCAATTTTTTGGACCCTTAACGACTTTAAATCCTATAACTTGCATGGAGTTTCATGAGCTTCCTTGTTTCGAGAATACATCGCGCGTTGCCGTTTTTGATGTGGGCTCTACCGGTATACGCGTTGCTGTTGCCGATATTTACCCAAGCTCCAGAAAAATTGATCTTCTTGACTATTTTAAATATCCCATGGAATTTGGTGTTCATAAAGGCAACGCCAAGGATCGAATTGCTGCTATTGGTGGGTTGCGCGAAGCTATTGAAACTGTCTATGGAGGACATGGTGTGCAGATTAAGTACGAGGCTGTAGCCACTGCTGGATTTCGTGCTGCAGGGAACTATGGGCATGAACTAGCTTGTTTGATCGAGTTTATGACCGATGTTCACTTTAGGGTAATCGACCAAGAGGAAGAGGCTTCTTTGGCCTTCAGTGCTGCGCTGATGCATCATCCAGAAGTCAGAGGAGAAGATGTTGTTGTTTGGGATATCGGGGGAGGTAGCATGCAGTTTGCCGTTCAGTCTGAAGACGGTGGACTGACTATGGCGGGCTGTCGTGTTGCTGCTCGAACATTTATGGAGATGGTGTTTCGTGCTATTAAGTCTGATATTACTTTGGACTCTCCTAACCCTATAAAGATGGGTGAATCTAAGAGGGCAACTGCCTTGGCCAAAAAACTTTTAACCAAAGGGCTCGCTAAGGATAAAGACATCGCTTTTGATTCTTTAATTTTAGAGCCTGTGCGCAAAAGAGTCGATGCAGGTGCTACGGTCTTTGGCGTCGGAGGAGTTCACACCTATCTTGTTTTAGGTTTTGTTCAAGCTATTCTAGGCACGAAGAATAACCTATATACTAAAAAGGATTTACTTGAGGTTATAGAAACTCTTGTCGAATCTACTGACGATGAGATTCTAAATCTTGCTTATAGTTCTGGGAATACCAAGCTGGACTCACCTCACAGTGTTGTGACGAGTATTCTGCTCGTATATGCAGCCATGGATGATATGGGCATTGAGACCGTCCATGTTGTCCCTGCAGATAATACTGATGGGCTCCTGGCGAGAGCTATTGAAGGGTCCTTGCGTGAAGAATAATTCATAAGGTATTATATAACAATTGCTTGTGATCTATATGTGGTCAGGCTCTTGAATATATGCCTTTTTAGATGTATGTTATGAGACGATGGATGGGAAAAGGCACAAGTTTTCGTTGGGCCTGAGGGCGGTCGCCTGGGCGGTTGCGTGCTTGCTGAGTGCTCAGGTGGCTTTTGGCTTTATGTATTGGGATTCTAACGGGAATGCCATGGCTCGATCTGATGAGGACGGGAGCAATGTAAATAATTCGTTCATGACAAGTGGCGGTTCTATTACCAGTGTTGCTGCCAATCAGACGCACCTTTTCTGGCGCTCAGGGTCGAGCACGATTGGCCGGTCGAATGCAGACGGTACCGGGGTTAATGCAAGCTTTATGACCGGTCTTACTTTAGTGAATCGTATAGGCATTAACAATGACTATATCTTTTGGGGTGTTGGGGGCGGTAGTGCAGGTATTGGCCGTGCCAACATTGATGGTACGGGTATTGATAACAGCTTCATTTCAGTGCCTAATGGCACTGTAGGCGTTCGAGCTACGAGCAACTTTGTTTATTGGAGCGATGGCGGTGCTAATCGGATTGGTCGTGCTAATGTCGATGGTACGGGTGTCGACCCCCTCTTTATTACAGGCATTACCGGGCAACCTACGGGCATTTGGGTAACCGATACGCATATTTACTGGATTGATGGTAGTGCTAATACCATTGGCCGAGCCAATATCGATGGGACTGGAATTAATGAAGGCTTTATTGGTTCTCCTGGATCGAGTGCTTCCGATATTGCGGTGACTTCAAGCAAGATCTTTTGGACACGATTTTCGCCCAATGCTATTGGGAGTGCTGACATTGATGGCACGAACGTGAATACAACGGCCATTAGCACGCTTGAGCCGGCAACGATAACGCTAACGATACCGGAATCCGGGACTTATGGCCTCATTGTTGGGCTATTAGCTGGACTGGGCGTTCTTTTATTGCGCGTGAAGTCTAGGGGGCTAAAGGCTTAGGGCATTGACAAAGTTCAGGGTTGTCCTGAGCTGGTTTTCTCGTTCATACTGAAAGCCATGGCAAAGTGGCTACTCCTCGATGGCTCTAATTTAATGTTTCGTGCATTTTATGCAATTCCTGACTTAACGCGGTCCGATGGTTTTCCCACAAATGCGCTCCATGGTTGGGTACGCACACTTTGGAAGCTTGAAGATGCTGAGCAGCCAGATCATATGCTTGTCTTTTTTGACCCTAAGGGGCCAGGAAAGCGAGCCAGCCTATTCCCTGACTACAAGGCAAATCGCAGTGAGACGCCCGAGGAGCTCCTTGAGCAGATTCCGTGGATTAAATTAATCACTGAAGCCTGCGGTATTCCACTTAAAGAGAGTGACTCTTTAGAAGCTGATGATTTAATCGCTTCAGCAGCTCGCGATCTTGCCAATGAAGGACATGATGTCAGAATTGTAAGTGCGGACAAAGATTTAGGGCAGCTGATCAGTCCTCAAGTCAAGCAGCTCCTTCCACCTCCGACAGCTAATCCACGCCTGGGTTGGCGGCTTTTAGATGAGGCTGGTGTTAGGGGTAAGTATGGTATTGAGCCTGGGAAGATTCGAGACTATCTCGCTCTGATTGGGGATAGTTCGGATAATATACCCGGTATTCACGGTGTCGGCCCTAAGACGGCTAGCCGCTGGCTGCAAGAGTGGGAAAGCCTTGAAGGCATTATTGAACATGCCCATGAGCTTAAGCCATCTCGCTTTCAATCTCTTGTTGCTGAAAGCGTAGAGATGCTTCGGCTTAACTATGAGCTTGTTGGGCTAGACTGTAGCGAGTCTGTTGATCTGTCTACTCCAGGAGAGGCTAAACCAGAAGCGCTCATTAAGATTTTAGAGTCGATGGAGATGCGCACAGCCGCCCGTGATGCGACAGAGCGCTACCGCGTTGGGTATTTGTTTTAATCTAATTTAGGCAAGTTCAACCTTGAGGAGCTTCTTGGTCGAAGCATCACCCTGAGGGTCATAGATGTAGCCAACTCCGTGGATAGTTTTAAACGGAGAAAGGTCGCAGCGGTGCCGGGTAAATGTGTCGCGAATTTTGACGATGTATTGATCGAGTGAGCGGCTGCGGACATCTGCATGCACGCCCCATACGGCGTGAATCAATTGCTTTCGGGAAAGAACACGCGAAGGGTTCGCAGCGAGGCATTGAAGGATGCCAAGTTCTTTGCGGCCGATTTTTTCGCGTTTGTGATCCGGGTATTCGACCTCCATGCGTTGAGGACAAATGATGGCGTGGCAAAATGTGAAGGGCTTGCCTGTTAGCTTAGCATTTTTAGTGACTTCGTCATCATGCGCTGTTTCGGTGCGCCGTAGTATTGCATGGATGCGGGCGGTCATCTCAGGGAGGCTGAAGGGCTTAGTGAGGTAATCGTCAGCGCCCATTTCAAGGCCTTGAATTTTAGTTTTTTCGGCGTTTTGACCCGTGACAAAAATAACGGGGACATCGATATTTTTCTTCCGCATGTATTGTAACATGTCGAGACCTGAGCCATCGGGAAGGGTGATATCGAGTAATACAAGGTTGGCAAAATTTCGCTCGAGGTAGCGACACGCATTTTCACAGCGGTGAAAGATTTGAGGTGTCATGTCGGCAGCCTCCAGGTGATCGTTGATCACTTGGGCCATTTCCTTTTCATCTTCGACGATGAGAACTAGCGGCTTGGGGTTTTGCATAAGAGGGGCAAAAAAGAGGGGAGAGGTCTGGACCAGGCCAAGTCGATAAATGATTTCAGATTATTTATTTAAAGTCAATGCTAAAGTGGTTTTGGCTTGTGAGTCTGCTTAGTAATCGTCTTGTATAATGGGCGTTGTGAAAAAAAATATTGTATTTGGGGTGCCCAAGGGGGGTTTAGAGCCTGCAACTTTAGAACTGCTAGCTAAGGCGGGCTTTCGAGCGCGACAGCAAGCGCGTGTTTATACCTTGCGCTTTGATGATCCAGCCGTGGATGGCCGCTTGGTTAAGGCTAAAGAAATGGCCCGTCATGTGGAGCATGGGCTCCTGGATTGTGGTTTGAGTGGGCATGATTGGGTTGTCGAGAGTGGTGCGGACGTTGTTGAGGTTTGCGAGCTTCAGTACAGCCGGGCCTCGAATCAGCGTAGCCGTTGGGTGCTTGCAGTTCCCGAAGATTCTCCTGTGCAATCTGTTGTGGATTTATCGGGAAAGCGCGTTGCTACAGAGCTTATCGAGGTAACACGTGCCTTTTTTGATGCAAAAGGCGTTCGAGCAAAAGTAGAGTTTTCTTGGGGGGCTACGGAGGCTAAAGTTCCTGAATTAGCCGATGCTATTGTCGATCTAACGGAAACGGGTAGCTCGCTTAGAGCTAATAAGTTACGCATTGTAGATACCGTTTTTGAGACGAGTATCCGTTTGATTGCCAACAAGAAAAGCTGGGAAGATGCTGGTAAGAGAGAAAAAATTGAGCAAATGGCACTTCTGCTTCAAGCGTCACTTCAGGCCCAGAGTAAAGTTGGGTTAAAGTTGAATCTTCCTAGGAATCAGCTAGATACGGTGCTTCAAGTGGTTCCTGCGCTGCGTAATCCAACGATTTCACCTTTGGGTGATCCTGATTGGGTGGCTCTCGAAAGCATTGTTGATGAGTCGACTGTGCGAGAGATGATACCAAGGCTAAAAGTTCTTGGTGGAGAAGGGATTATAGAATACCCTCTCAATAAGGTTATTTTGTGAGCATCTAGCCATAAAAAAGCCCTTAAAATGGGGAAATGAGCTTGTCATGAGGCGTGAAATGAGCAGTCTGGATGCCTTTCCTCTTGGTGAGGAATATGAATCTAAAAACTATTAACCTTAAACATACAGGAAACCCAGCGTTTCCAATGGATTTAGATCGTTCTAAATCTTCTTACATAAAATGAGTTCCGTAATGGAAGAATTGCTCGCTCAGAGCTCCTTAGCCTCCCTAAACGAAGGGTCTATTATTGTAGGCCGTATTACTGAGGTTCGTACAACCGAAGTTATTATTGATATTGGAGGAAAATCCGAAGGGTCCGTTCCCTCAGTTGAGTTTACTGATGTTGGTGAATTACAAGTGGGCTCTGAAATTGAAGTTTTTCTCGAAAAGCTGGAAGACCGCGAAGGTAATCCTGTGCTTTCTTTTGATAAGGCACAGCAAAAGAAAAACTGGGAACAAATCCTTTCCAAATGTGAAGAAGGTACCATTCTCCCAGGGCGCGTCAAAAGCAAGGTCAAGGGTGGCCTTATTGTTACGATTGGTGTTGATGCTTTCTTGCCTGCATCTCAAATCGATATTCAGCCTCCAAAGAATTTGGATCAATACGTCGGGCAGACCTATGACTTTAAGATTTTAAAGATTAATCTTGAGCGCAAGAATATTGTTATTTCGCGTCGTGAGCTTATCGAAGAGCAGCGGAATGAAAAGCGCCGAAAGCTTCTCGATGAAGTTAAGCCAGGTGATGTCTGTCGTGGTACCGTTAAGAATATTACTGACTATGGTGCCTTTATCGATCTCGACGGTCTAGATGGTCTCTTGCATATTACAGATATGAGCTGGGGTCGCGTTTCGCATCCTAGCGAGATTCTCAAAGTGGGTGAAGAGCTCAATGTGATGATTATCGAGGTTGATCGTGATCGTGAGCGTGTATCTCTTGGCCTTAAGCAAACAACAAGCAACCCATGGGAAAATATTGAAGCTAAATATCCTGTTGGAGGGCGCGTGTCCGGTCGTGTTGTTAATCTTGTTCCTTATGGCGCCTTTATTGAGCTTGAACAGGGCGTCGAAGGCCTCGTTCACGTGACAGAGCTTTCTTGGACGAAGCGCATCAATAAGCCAGGTGAAGTTCTTCGCATTGGTGATGAAGTGGAAGCTGTTGTTCTTGGCATCCAGAAAGACGAACAGAAGATTTCGCTCGGTATACGCCAGCTCGAAGAAAACCCATGGGATATGGTTGTTCATAATTATCCTTCGGGTGCACGTGTTCGCGGTAAAGTCCGTAATCTGACTACCTACGGTGCATTCATTGAGCTTGAAGAAGGCATTGATGGTATGGTGCATGTCTCTGATATGAGCTGGACACGCAAAGTGAATCATCCAAGTGAAGTGCTCAAGAAGGGTGATGAAGTCGATGCTATTGTGCTCGATATCGATCCAAATCAGCAGCGTATTTCCCTCGGCATGAAGCAGCTTGAGACAGATCCTTGGGAGTCCATCGACCAACTCTTTAAGATTGGTGATATCGTTACAGGGAATGTTTCTAAAATCACTAACTATGGTGCCTTCGTTCAGCTTCAAAATGATATTGATGGTCTAGTGCATATCAGCCAGATCAGTGAAGATCGCATTGAAAAAGTGAAGGATGTTCTTGAGCTTGATCAAGAAGTATCTGCACGTGTCATCAAGATTGATCGTGACGAGCGTCGTATTGGTCTTTCCATTAAGGCGGCAAGCTATGATCCTGAGCAGTTGGCTGAAGAAGTTGCTGCTTATGAAAATATGGGTGCTGACCAAGAGCTAACAAGCCTGGGTGACATTCTTGACGAAGCAACACGTTAAATCGTGCTAGCTTTTGCTTTTAAGCCTCGACCATATAAGGTCGGGGCTTTTTTTACGGTACGTATTGAGTTCTTTAGGTGATTTTGTTAATGTAGTGATATCTTTTTCTTAGAGTAGAGCCCCCATTGTGAATTCCCCCTCTATTAGTGTTGTCATCCCTGCTTGTGATCGGCCTGAACTTTTGTCGCGCTGTTTGGCTCGCTTGCATCTAGGTGTGGAGGCTTTAGAAAGGGGACTATGTGAAGTTATTGTGAGCGATGATAGCCAAGAGGGTGACGTACGGCTATGCTTAGAAGGTGCATTTCCCTGGGTGCGTTATGTGAAAGGTCCGCGAAAAGGCCCTGCGGCTAATCGAAACTGTGGGGCCCGTTTTTCTCGAGCAGAATGGATCATTTTTTTGGATGATGATTGCGTGCCGGATGTTGGTTTGCTGCAGGCTTATTATGCAGCCTTTAAAGAATATTCTGAGACCCAAGCTTTTGAAGGTGTCATTTATTCGGAAAGGCCGCAGCGAAGTCTTCACGAGGGGTGTCCTATTAACGAGAAAGGGGGTTGTTTCTGGTCCTGTAATATCGCCTTTAAGCGCGATTTTTTTAATCAAATTGGAGGGTTTGATGAGCGTTTTCCATATCCGGCTTATGAGGATATGGATCTTCATTACCGTGTTCGAGCTTTAGGTGTTGAGATTCGTTTTGTTCAGGGTGCAAGAGTGATGCATCCATGGAAGCAATTGACTGTTTGGAAGCGTTTTAAGCAACAACGTATTTCATCGCAAATTTACCTGGACAAGCATCCTGAGGAAAAAAAGAAACACGGGTCTGATTTAATTATGAAAATCGCCCTCATGCGCCTATTGAAGGTTACGCTACCTGGGTCGATTCAATTTCGAGGGCGAGGCTTCCTTCCTGCTCTTGCCTTTGATGTTCTAGACCTCTTTTTTGGGCTAGGTCTTTTTTTAAAGGGAGTTTTCCGATTTGAGCGATTCTGAACGTTCTTCCATGAACTGCTGGATGACCTGCATTTCAGCTTTTCGTCGAGCTATTTCTTGAAGTGTTTCTGAATTGGGCATCGATTCCATCTCTTCCATGATGCTGCGGATCTGTTTGAGGGCAGATTCTTGGATTTGGCGAACGCGCTCTCGAGTGATATCCAGCCTTTGGCCAACTTCGTCTAGAGTCATCGGTGTTTCATGGTCTAGGCCAAAACGCATTCGGATGACTTGCTCGTCTCTAGGTTTAAGTTGAGAGAAGATGGTATGAATATCTTTGATGAGCGATTTGTCTTCAAAGTTTTCTGAGGGTGTTGGTGTGGATTCGTCTCCAATGAGCTCGCTGTATTCTTTTTCGCCTTCTTCACTTTGGAGGGGAGCATTGAGTGAGCGCGTTCTTTTAGATGCTGCTTTGAGGAGTACAATTTTGCGTGTAGATGTACCCATGACAGCTGCAATTTCTTCGTGTGTTGGTTCTCTGCGAAGATCTTCTTCAAGCTCGCTAATCACCTTGCGCATCTTAGATATTTTGTCGACGAGATAGATAGGAACTCGAATGGTTTTACTTTGATTAGAAAGAGCGCGTTTGATGGATTGCTTGATCCACCATGCTGCATAGGTACTCAGCTTGCCACCTTTTTTAGGGTCAAACCGTTCGACTGCCTTCATGAGGCCGATGTTGCCTTCGCTGATGAGGTCTAGTAGTGAGAGCCCCATGTTTGTATAGTTGTGAGCTATCTTGACAACAAGACGAAGGTTGGCGCGGATCATTAAGTCTCTGGCGCGCTCATCGCCCTTTTTAATGCGTGCAGCTAGATTAACCTCTTCCTTAGGGGACAGTAAGGAAACCTGGCTGATATTTTTGTAATAAAGATTAATGGCATTAATTTCTCCACCGCCTGAAATGCTTGATGGAAATGGTGCAATCGTGTTTTGTTGGCTAGTCGATTCTTTTGGGGGAGCTAGTTTAGGGGCTTTAGCCTCACTTTTTTTTGCTGAGCTTTGTTTTTTTGTGTTTACTGCTTTTGGCTTTTTTTTAGTCGAAGGTGCTATTTTTTTCTTGGTCGTTGTTTTTTTGGCCGGTCTTTTTTTGTTGGCAGTTTTTTTTGAAGCAACCTTCTTTTTTGTTGTAGCCGCAGGCTTCCTCTTGGGTGATGAGGTTTTTTTTCGCTTTGCGGGTGTTTTTGCCATCGGGGTGCCTAGCCTACTTAATGAGGTATTGTGGCAATTTTGCTAGACTATGGCAAATCTTGATTTTAGGTCGCAGTTTCTGTTTCGAGGCTAATGGCGAGTGCTTTTAGCATGCCTTTAGCTTTGTTGACTGTTTCCATGTATTCATTTTTAGGAATGGAATCTGCAACAACGCCTGCTCCTGACTGGATGATCGTTTTGCCTTCTTGGAGTAAGGCGGTACGGATGATGATACAACAGTCAAGATCTCCGTTGTATCCAATATGGCCCATCGCGCCTGCATAAGGTCCACGTGCTGTGCCTTCTAGCTCGGCGATAATCTGCATGGCGCGTACTTTGGGTGATCCACTGACGGTTCCTGCTGGGAATGTCGCTCTTAGGACGTCAAATGCATTAAGTTCAGGCTTCAATTCGCCTTCAACCTGAGATACGATATGCATCACGTGGGAGTAGCGTTCGATAGTTGCATATTCAGGCACAGAAACACTTCCAGGAGTTGATATCTTACCTATGTCATTGCGGGCAAGATCTACTAGCATAAGGTGTTCGGCGAGTTCCTTTTTGTCAGCGAGCAGAGATGCTTCATGTGCATGATCTTCTTCAAGTGTTTCTCCGCGTGGTCTCGTGCCTGCGATGGGACGGCAGAGGACTTTCTTGTTTGAGAGGCTGACATGAACTTCAGGCGATGCACCTACTAGGGAAAAATCATCCGTTTCAAAAATGAACTGATAGGGGGATGGGTTAATGCGCCGAAGCGTTCGATATAGATCCAGTGGGGGAAGGGTGTTCTTGTGTTCAAAACGCTGGGAAATAACGACTTGAGTGATGTCTCCTGCGTAGATGTACTCCTTGGCTTTTTTGACAGATTGTTCAAACGCTGCTTGGGTGAAGTTGCTGATAGGGTCCAGTGGGGTGTTTTCGCTATGGATAGCTGTTGGAATGTTGAGTGATGTGGGTTTGATCAAAGCCTTGTGTAAGTCTAGTAGTTTATCGACGGCTTCTTGGTAGGCTATTTCGGGGTCCTCTTTAACGAATGCATTAACGCATAGCTTGAGTACTTGTTTTGCGTGATCGAAGATGACCAGTGTGTCTATTAAAATAAAGTAGAGGAGTGGTGTGCGTAGAATGTCTTTTTGAGAAAGGGGTACGGTGTTTTCGACAGCATGGATGTATTCATAGCTTAAGAAGCCAACGACTCCGCCTGTAAATTTAGGCATGCTGGGAAGGGTGACGCTTTTGTATGAAGCCATAGCTTCTTCGACGACACGCAGAGGATCCTCAGGTGTGGGAATTTCTTCAGCCCCGTTAGGGGTGTTAATCGTTGTTTTTTCCCAGCCTATGGAAAATGTTTTTTGAGGGTTTACGCCAATGAAGCTGTAGCGGCTAATTTGCTCCCCGCCAGTAATCGATTCAAATAAAAAGGAAGGCTTTTGAGCTTTAAGTTTTGTGTAGATGGATACGGGAGTTTCTGTGTCTGCCGTGAGGTCTAGGCAGATGGGGATGATGTTGCCTTGTGCGCTGAGATTTTTGAATGTTTCCAGCGAAGGGAATATGGACGTCGAGTTACTCAACGGTGACGGATTTGGCAAGATTTCTAGGTTTGTCCACGTCGCAACCCCGTTCTACTGCGATGTAGTAAGATAGCAACTGAACGGGTATGCTTGCAAGAATAGGCTGAATTGCTGGGTGTGCACTAGGGATTTCAATAAGATCATCAGCCAAATCGCGAGGAAAGTCACTGCCTTCTGAGGTGACGGCGATGATCGGACCTTTGCGCGCTTTGACTTCTTGGATATTGCTCAATGTTTTTTGGAAGACTTCTTCTTGCGGTGCTAAAAACAGGCTTGGGCAATCAGGGCTGATGAGGGCAATGGGCCCGTGTTTCATTTCTGCAGCAGGGTAGCCTTCTGCGTGAATGTAAGAAATTTCTTTTAGTTTGAGGGCTCCTTCGAGGGCAATGGGGAACATGCTTTGCCTTCCGAGGAATAGGAAGTCTTCATATTTTGCGTATTTTTTTGCGATCGCTTGTAAATGGCTGCTCTGCTTGAGTACGGTCTCCACCTGCTTGGGAGCTTCTTTGAGGGCTTTAACAAACTTGACCCCATCGTTGAAACTCATGTCGCGAAGGCGGCCAAGGTAAAGCGCCATCATGGCGCATAACATGACTTGAGAGGTGAATGCTTTTGTGGAAGCTACGCCAATTTCGGGCCCAGCGTGTTGATAGATGCCGCCATCAGCTTCGCGTGCAATAGTTGACCCAACGACGTTGTTAATGGCGAGCGTTTGAAAGCCTTTACGCTTACTCTCGCGAAGTGCAGCAAGTGTGTCGATTGTCTCGCCGGATTGGCTAATGACAAAAACGAGGGTGTTTTTGTCAAGCGGTGCATTGCGATAACGAAATTCAGAGGCATATTCGACTTCGACGGGGATTCTTGCGAAGCGTTCGATAAGGTATTCGGCAACAAGGCAAGCATGCCAAGCCGTTCCGCAGCCGCAAAATAAAATACGATCTACTTGGCGCAGTTCTTGGGGGGTGATGTTGAGGCCGCCAAATTTTGCAGTACTTTCATCATCGGAGAAGCGGCCACGCATTGCATTTTCGAGCGCTTTAGGTTGCTCGAAAATTTCTTTTTCCATGAAGTGTTTGTAATCACCAAGTTCGGACTCCTCAATGTCCCAATCTACACGTTGAACGATGGCCTCGACGGATTCATCCGTAATCGTTGCAATGTTAAAGCTGTTGCGTGTGATATGGACAACTTCACTGTCGTTTAGGTAGACGACGTTTTGAGCATGCATGGCAAGTGCGCCAACATCGCTTGCGAGAATGTGTTCGTTGTCGCCTAGGCCCAGAATGAGTGGAGATCCATGGCGTGCGCCGATGAGGTCTTCAGGGTGATCGCTGCAGATGACGGCAATGCCGTAGGTGCCTTGAACGTGGTTTAGGCTTTTGCGTACGCTGTTAAAGAAGCGATTCCCGTTGGAACTGTTATTTTCGGGTTCTTTTTGGTAGTGGTAGGCGATGAGGTTAACGAGGGCTTCTGTGTCTGTATCGGAATGAAAGGTGTAGCCTTTTTCTTCGAGAAAGTGTTTGATTTGTTCGTAGTTTTCGATGACGCCGTTGTGAACAATGGCAAATTTGCCGTCACTGCTTACATGGGGGTGTGCATTGTTTTCGGTGACAGCACCGTGCGTTGCCCAGCGGGTGTGACCAATCCCCAGGTGCCCATCGACTTGAGTGCGTTTAACCTCTCGGTCAAGCGTGTCTACACGACCTGTTTTTTTGATCGTTTTAAGGGAGTTGTTGTTCCAGATGGAGAGGCCTGCTGAGTCGTACCCGCGGTATTCTAGGCGTTTTAAGCCCTCTAAGATGATGCGACTGGCGGCGTTTTTACCCGTATAAGCGACAATTCCACACATTTGTAGATAAAATACTGGTCATAGGATGGGTTAATCAAGTAAAATGCACCCTGCTAGTCCAATGAAGCAAAAAGTACTACCCATTATCATGGGGGGCGGGCGAGGAACTCGCTTATACCCACTCACAAAATCTCGCTGTAAGCCCGCGGTTCCCCTTGCTGGAGAGTATCGTTTGGTCGATATACCCCTGAGTAACTGTATTAATTCCGGCTATAATCAGATCTATATTTTAACTCAGTTCAATACAGCTTCACTGCACCGCCATATTCAGGAGTCTTTTAAGTTTGACCCTTTTGGGCGTGGGTTTGTCGATATTCTTTCCGCCGAGCAGACAGAAAGGGGCGGCCATTGGTACCAGGGCACCGCTGATGCTGTTCGTCAAAATTTACAGCACTTTAGCGGAGGAGATCATGATCTTTATCTGATTCTCTCCGGGGATCAGCTCTATCGTATGGATTTTCGTGAAATTGTCGACTATCACTGCTCCGTTGGTGCAGATGTGACGATTGCTGCCAAGCCAGTACCTAAAGAAGAAGTATCTGAATTTGGTGTCATGAATGTTGATGAGACAGGCAAAATCTCTGAATTTGCTGAAAAGCCTAAAGATGCATCTCAAATTGAGCATCTTGTTATTGGGGATGCACTTCGTTCCCGCATGGCCCATCCAGATCCGGGGAGGGGGTACTGTCTCGCCTCGATGGGGATTTACGTTTTCAGCGGGCGAGTTTTGAGAGAGGCTCTCGAAGAACCGGGGACTGATTTCGGCAAAGAGGTTATTCCTAGTTTACTTGGGAAGGTGAGGCTGTTTGCCTATGTTTTTGATGATTACTGGGAGGATATTGGGACGATACGGGCCTTTTTTGAGGCTAACTTGATGCTCACGGATTCGGTGCCACCTTTTAACTTTTTTGACCGCCATAACCCTATTTTCACAAGACCTCGGTATTTGCCTGCTTCTAAATTAAACGGCTGTAATGCAAAGCGCTCTATCATTGCGGATGGGTGCATTATTTCGGATGCTATCTTAAGGCGCTGTGTTATTGGCGTTCGTTCGTTTATTAATGAAGGCAGTCGTCTAGAAAATGTCATTGTCATGGGGGCCGATCGTTATCATACGCTTGAAGAACTTTCTGCACCTCATAACGCTAACATGCCCCCGATGGGAATTGGGCGCAATTGCCGCATCTCTAATGCTATTATTGATAAGAATGCCCGTATCGGGGATAATGTTGTGATCTCTCCAGAAGGAAAACCGGATGGTTATGAAAAAGGGGACATTCATGTGCGCGATGGTATTGTTATCATCACTAAAAGCGGTATCATTCCTGATAATACTGTTATATAGGCTTCGTTATCGGCTAGATGAGGCCTTGATTTTTCGACTTAATTTGCCTAGGATAAGATATCTTTATGAAGAAAGTTTTGATTTGTACGGACGGTTCCCCTTATTCCGAAGAATGCTGCCAGTTTGCTGCATGGCTGGCTAAGCGTGTTGATGTTCATCTTCATGCTGTCTATGTTTCTGACTTAAGACAGTTTGAGCTTTCTGTTGTTGCTGATTTGAGCGGTAGCATGGGTATACAGCCCTATCAAGGGATGCTCACGCAGATTCAAGACATGGAAGATCAAAAGGCAAAGCTCTTAAAAGCTGGTACGCTAGACTTTTTTAACAAGCAAGGCCTAGAGGATCGTGTAACTTTTGCCCATTACAAGGGCCTTTTGGTGGATCGTGTGTTAGATCTAGAGCGCGAAGATCCCGAAATCGGCATGGTCATGCTCGGGAAGCGCGGTGAAAATGCGAATTTTGCAACGGAGCACTTGGGCTCTACTATGGAGCGTGTTGTTCGCGCTAGCGAGAAGCCATGCCTCGTTACTTCCCGCAAGTTTCGAGAAATCAAAAAAATAGCCTTTGCTTACGATGGCAGTCCTAGTTGCCAAAAAGCTTTAAAATTTCTGTCTACTTCTCCTCTTTTTGAGGGTTTAGATGTTCACCTAGTTACCGTGGATGAAGGTCGCAATGAAGAAGAAGCTTCAGAACGCCTGAGTGAAGCTTCTTCACAGCTTCAAGCATCGGGCTTAAAGCTCGTAACCCAAGTATTAACGGGTATCGCTGAAAACGTTATTGGCGAGTACGTAGAGTCTGAAGATATAGACCTATTGGTGATGGGGGCTTATGGGCATAGCCGCATTCGCTATCTCATCATCGGCAGTACGACCACAGACCTCATCCGCCGCTGTCACATCCCCATCTTATTGTTCCGTTAAACTCCCTTACAGTTAGGGAGCTTAGTCAATGTTTCCTATTCGTTGTGATGTTTTTCTCTCGGTTTTTTGTGCGCAATCGTAAGGATGATGAGCCCAAAGATTGCTGTTAGCAAAGAATAGAAAGTACCTCGGCTCAGGCCCAAGATGAGGCTTGCGTCAGGCTCCCTGAATGCTTCCCCTATAATACGAAGGATGGCATAACCGATGAGAAATTCGCCGCCAAGGGCTCCGGGCCTTCTTGGCTTTTTGCTCCAAAATCGCCATTGTGTATAGGCTAATAGGATGGCTCCCTCAAGCATCGCTTCGTAGAGCTGTGATGGATGCCTTGCCGGTATATATTCAAGGGGGATGCCTGGGTGAGGACTGCTTGCTGGAAAGATGACGGCCCACGATACGTCTGAAATTTTCCCCCAAAGTTCTCCATTGATGAAATTCGCTATTCTTCCAAGGAAGAAGCCTGGAGGTGCGAGTGTTGCACAAATATCTGCCGTTGTGAAGATGGGTTGGTGTGTATGGCGAGAGACCCAAAGGATGGCTACACATACCCCAATGAATCCTCCGTGGCTTGCCATACCGGGTTCCCAGAATTTAAAGAAAATGAGTGGGTTGCGAATGAAGTCAGGTAAATCATAGAGGAGCATGTAGCCCAGACGTCCACCAACAATAACACCCAGAATAAGTGCCGTAATGAGCGTTGTTTGGTCTTCATTGTCGAAAGGAGATTTTCCTTTCTTGTGGTAAATGTGTAGAAGCCACATGGCTATGATGAAGCCAAGTAGGTAGGCGAGGCCGTACCACCGAATGCCCTCAATGGGGCCTCCTGGGTTAAATTTTATGACAAAAGGGTCTAAGTTGTGTACCCAGTGGGCAAAAAAGGACATCATGAGAGGTTTTCGTTATTCAATTTGTCGCCTTTTTTGCGCGCTAATTCACGCATGTCGACAGCAACATCATCTTTTTCAAATATCTCTTGGCCTAAAATGAGCTCCATGATGTCTTCTAGTGTTAAAACGCCCACCATGGATCCGTATTCATCAACAACAATAGCGAGTTGTTGTTGATGCTTGAGGCACTCTTGAAGGGCATTGGCTACAAAGCCATTTTCTGGGATAAAGATAGTTGGGTGCATGAGTACCGATAGCGAGAGACTGTCTTGGTCTTTAGCCTTCGCTTTGAGTAAGTCTCTGCGCCTGACGACACCACAGCAGTTATCGATGGTTTCTTCAAAGACAGGAATCCGTGCGAAAGGGATGTTTGGGCAATGTTTAAAGGTTTCTCCGACGGTTTGATCTTTATCCCAGGCTGTAACGACGGTTCGGGGTGTCATGATTTCATGTACCGAAATGTCATCCAAGCTCAGGGCATTTTTGATCATCGCACTTTCCTCTTGAGAGAGGACACCATCTTTGGCGCTTTTGTGTGCGAGCAAAATAATTTCTTCATCAGAGCTTTCGACTTTGCTTTTTTCGCGGATAAAAAGTCGAATAGTGAATTTACAGATTCTCGATATCGGTGTGCTTATGGTTCGTACCCAGTAGAGTGGGTACACGAGGTGCACTTGGACTCTACTCCGGTAAATGACGCCTACATTTTTGGGTAAAATTTCAGAGAAGAGCAAAATGCTGAATGTCATCAAGAGGGAGATATAGATAAGTTTCTCATCTCCAAAGAGTTGCGTGGCAAAGCCGCCGACTAAAACGGCACCTAGCGTATTAGCAATTGTGTTTACCGCTAAGATTGCTGAAGACGTTTCTTCAATGTCTTCCTTAAATTGCTCTAGCAGATGACCTCTTTTGGGTCGTTGTTGCTTGAGTGCTTCAATCTCAGCGGTTGTCGTGCTGAGGATCATCGCTTCGAGCAACGAGCAGAAAGCGGAGGTACTGAGTGTAAACCCAACTGCGAGCAATAAACCAATCATTTAACTAATATTTCAAAGGACATGTTACTGTTAGTGGGATAAAAGCCACCTTGCAATGCGTTTTTTTCATGGACTCCTTGCGGCAAGGTTCCTAATATCCCCCAAACGTATGTCATCGTTAAAGCGGACGCCACTTTACGAATTTCACGCCAAGCATGGGGCGCGTTTTGTTCCTTTTGCCGGCTGGGAAATGCCTATTCAGTACACCAGCATTCTCGAGGAGCATCGTGCTGTTCGTTTGAGAGCGGGTCTTTTTGATGTCAGCCATATGGGGGAGGCTACCGTCACCGGCCCTGGGGCACGCCCCTTCCTCAACTACGTCATGACTAACGACTTCTCCAAGATAAAGCCCGGGCGTGCTAAGTACACACTCATGTGCAATCCTTCCGGAGGGGCCCTGGAAGATCTTATCATCTACTGCATGGATGATGAAGAATTCTTTTTATGCCTTAATGCAAGCAACATCGAGACGGATATTTCCTGGCTCCAGGAGCAGGCTCAAGGGTTTGACTGTAAAGTCACCAACGTTTCTGACAATTACGTCCAGCTCGCACTTCAAGGCCCTCGCGCGATGACAGTTCTAGGCTGCCTCACATCTGCAGACCTCAGTTCTCTCAAGCGCTTTGCCTTCGAGAAAGCTCAGGTTGCCGGTGTCCCTGCCATGATTTGTCGCACAGGCTACACTGGAGAAGACGGTGTGGAGATTTTCTGCTCCCCAAACAAGGCCGCCTTCCTTGCAGAGTCTTTAGTTGAAGCTGGCCAGCCACTAGGCCTTCACCTGGTTGGTCTTGGTGCTCGAGATAGTCTTCGCCTCGAGGCTGGGTACCCTCTCTATGGCCACGAAATCACAGACAAGATCACCCCCCTCGAAGCCGGCCTTGAGTGGACGGTCAAGTTCGATAAAGACGATTTTGTCGGCAAAGCTGCCCTCATGGCTCAGAAGGAGCAGGGCATCAAACAAAAGGTCATCCACTTCGTCCTGGAAGACCGCCGGATCGCCCGAGAAGGCGTTCCTGTGTGGAGTGAGGAGGCTGTTGTCGGTGAAGTTGTCTCTGGGACCTTATCTCCTATGCTCCAACAGCCTATTGGCAGTGCGCTCATCCGTTTAGATTACGGCAGTACGGACAATTTATGCGTTAAAGTTCGTAAGTGCTCTATTCCCTTGGAGCTCAAGTCACCCCCTCTTTACACTTCCGACGCTGACTAACTTTTTTTATTCCCATCATGAGTGATATTCCTGAGAACCTAAGTTACACTAAAGACCACGAGTGGCTAAAGATGGACGTCGGTGCTGGCGAAGCCCTCGTTGGCATCACAGATCATGCCCAAGAAAGCCTCGGAGACATTACCTTTGTCGAGCTCCCAGAGCTGGGCGCTCACTTTTCCGCCGGAGATGTATTTGGCGTTGTTGAATCTGTCAAAGCCGCTTCAGACTTGTACATGCCTCTATCCGGTGAAGTCCTTGAGGTTAATCCATCTCTAGAGTCCAGCCCCGAGCTGCTGAATACCTCTCCTTATGAGCAGGGCTGGCTTGTCCGCGTCAAGCTAGATGATCCTCAGTCTACAGAAGGGCTTCTGTCTGCGGGCGATTATGCCAATACCGTATAGCCGTGTTTGCGCAGCGTAATCTTTGGGCCAAGCAGTTCGCTGCACGATTGTCATTCGCATTCTCAGCGCCGTCACTCCAAAAAGCCCATGGAGACTATGGTGAGCGCTTTGCCGCACGTTATTTAAAAAAAGAAAAGGGCTACAAAGTTCTTGCGCGCAATTGGTCCTGCGGTCGAGACGAGCTCGATCTCATCTGCAAAGATGGGGAGGCCCTCGTTTGTGTCGAGGTTAAGACGCGGTCTGAATCTGCGCAGGTTCCAGGCTACTATGCTGTCAATCAGCGCAAAAAGCAGGCTGTGGCACGTGCTTTTAAGGCCTATTTGAGAGGTCTTTCGCATATTCCAAAAACGTATCGTTTTGACATTGTAGAAGTAAGACTTGGCAAGGACGTACAAGTTGCTAAAATACTCCATTACCCCAATGTCTTCCTTCTTCCGAAGCATTTTCGTCTCTAAGAACGCAGTCCTTTTACTTTGTTTTTACATTCCAAACCGGAAACGCTATTATGTCAGCCGCTGAATCTCATCCTTTTCTCAAGGGCCTAAGCAAACATCGCGGTGCACCGCCCACCGTCATTGTTATTTTTGGGGCCTCGGGGGATCTCACTGCCCGCAAGCTCATTCCCGCCATTTATAATTTAGGCGTCGACAATCTCCTCCCTTCAGATTTTTACCTGATCGGCTTTAGCCGCAAGTCCATTTCAGATGATGACTTTCGCAGTATGGCCCGAGACGATCTTGAGAAGCACTCCAGGCGCGGCCTTCGGGAGGATCTCTGGAGTGGCCTTGAGGGCAAGGTTTCCTATCATGCAGGCAGCTACGATGACCCTAAAGCCTTCGAAGCTTTATCTAAGAAGATCGACACGATTGAAAAGTCCCTAGGGCGCTCTATTCAGTTGCTTTTCTATATCTCAACACCGCCTACGGTTTTTAAGCCCATTTTAGAAAACCTCGGCTCTAGCGGTTTAGCTAAGCGCCACCGCGGTGAAGACCTTGCCTCTAAAATCATCATCGAAAAGCCCTTCGGTCGAGATCTTAGTTCGGCTCAAGATTTAAACAATATCATCCGCCAGCATTTTGACGAAAAGCAGGTCTACCGGATAGATCATTATTTGGGTAAGGAAACGGTTCAAGATCTTCTTGTCCAAAGATTTGCGAATGCCATTTTTGAGCCTCTCTGGAACTTCCGTTATGTTGACTGTATACAGATCACCGTTGCTGAAGATTTAGGCGTAGGCACGCGTGCTGGTTACTACGACAAGAGTGGGGCACTTCGCGACATGATTCAAAACCACACCATGCAGCTCCTCAGCCTGGTGACGATGGAGCCGCCCGTCTCTCTTGACCCAGAGGACATTCGAGACGAAAAGGTTAAGCTTCTTAAGGCCATTCGCCCCGTAGAGCTTGGGCCCGATCGCTCTGAGGTTATTCGGGCCCATTACGATGAAGGCTTGATTCAAGGGCAAAAAGTTCCTGGCTACCTACAGGAGGATGGCGTTAGGGCAAATTCTTCCACAGAAACGTACGCAGCCATTTGTTTGTCGATTCAAAATTGGCGCTGGCAGGGAGTGCCCATTTACATACGCTCCGGGAAGCGCATGGCACGCCGCGTGAGTGAGATTGCTGTCCAGTTCAAGCGCCCCCCAGGCATTTTATTCAGCGATAGTTCTCGCTTTGATCTTGCGCCTAATACTTTGGTCATGCAGATCCAACCGGATGAAGGGTCTACTTTGCTTATGAACTCCAAGGTCCCCGGCCTGGAAACGCGTACACAACCGGTCAAGATGCACTTTCGTTATGCTACCACGTTTGGTTCGGATACTCCAGAAGCTTACGAACGCTTAATTCTCGACGCCATGGTGGGGGATAGTACGCTCTTCATTCGCGGCGATGAGACAGAGGCTTCCTGGAAGCTCTTCACACCTATTTTAGAATTTTGGGAAGCATCAGGCCGCCGCGGCTTGGAGACATATCCTGCAGGTTCTTGGGGGCCCGTAGCTGCTGATAGGCTTCTTTGGCAAAAACATCACGAGTGGCGGCGTCCCACCGCTTAGAGCTACATCGTTTGAGCCACCTATGAATACAACCCTCTTTGACGTCATCCCCGGAGCAACGATGCCCGTATCTGAGGTAAACCGCGTCCTCTCCTGGATGTGGCAGCCTGAGCCTAACCAAGGCCGTAGTGTAACACCCTCTATCTATCGTGCCTGCCAGATGACAGTTGTCTTACACTTTGGTATTGAGGCTGAGCCTGAGGATGCTCGTGCCAAGTTTGATATCGCGATTCGCTTTGCCCAGCGGTATCCATGCAGGATCGTTGTTTTATGTCCTGAGCGTGGTGAGTCTGGGGACGTCCCTTTGGACGCAAAACTTTTCTGCCAATGTTATTTAGGCGAGAGCTTGCGTAGTCGCTGCTGTTGTGAAGCGCTCGTTCTTGGCTATCCTTTAAGTGAAGTTGCCTACTTAGAAGACCAGATATCCCTTTGGGTCCAGAGTGATCTTCCTCTTTATTATTGGCTCCATAGAGTGCCTCCTCAGGTCATTGAAGAGCATTACTTCCCTCTACTTAAGGGCAGTCGAAAGGTCGTTTATGACTCTCACATAGAGGGGAATGCTTACGATGGCATTCCTTGGCCCATTCCTCAAAAAGTCGCCGATTTTACGGATTCTCGCATCCTGCCCATCCGTCAGTGCATTGGGCGCTTCTTAGGCTCTTATGATCCTGCAATGATTGCTGGCGGTTTGAAGTCTGTCCAAGTTGCTTTTTCTAAGGACTATGAGGCTGAGGCTAACAGCCTCCTTAAGTGGCAATGGGCTTGTTTAGCATCTTGTGGGGCCGTCAATGTAGAATATGCCTTGCAACCTCAATCCTGGGAGGGGGGCGGTTGTCTCCGTATTGAGTGGAGCTATGCTGACAGCAAGAAGTCCTTTGCTTGGAGCTATGATGCATCCACCTCCAGCTCTCATATCCAGGCTGACTGGGGTGTGGCCCCTGTGCAGTCCGTCAATCAATTAGAGTTCTTATCTCCTGAAGTGGCCCTTGCTGAGGCCTTCTTTTTTTAGAATTTATTTTCATGAAGCATATCGACACTCACTATGGCCAGGTCCGCCTAGGGACTGATGAAGAAATTTACGCCTCTATGCTTGGCTTTATTGAGGATGCCGTTCTTTCACGCAGTAGAGACCTTGCAACGATTGGCTTGAGTGGTGGGTCCACGCCCAAAGCTTTTTATCGATGGTGCATTGAGGAAGACACGGTGAGTTCTTTACTCGCTGCACAATGTTTGTGGGCAACCAGTGACGAGCGTGACGTTCCTATAGGCAGCGAAGAGAGTAATTTTGGCAGCGCAAAGCGCATGTTCCTCGATTACCTGAATATCCCAAAGAAGACGCATTACTGGCCCTGGCCGACTATCCTTGAGCCTCAGGAGGCCGCTAAAAACTTCAATCATCAATGGGAAGAGCATTGTGGCCGAGATGTTTGCTTTGATCTCTGCTTTTTGGGCATGGGCCCGGACTGCCATACCGCATCCCTCTTTCCTGGGTGCCCACTTATTGGTTCCGGGCTTGAGGATAACTTTGCAGCTACCGAGTGGCCGGGTCGTGGCTGGCGTTTGACCATCACTGAAGCAGGCCTTATGCGCTCAAAACGCATCGTAATTGCCGTTACGGGAGCCTCCAAGGCCGAAGCCTTGCATGCTGTTCTGCATGGAGACTTCAATCCTAAAGAAAAGCCTGCTCAAGTCTTGAAGCCCATGGCAGAGCATGTAGTCTGGCTGGTCGACGAGACTGCCGGGAGCCAACTTTAAAAGAATTCTTATTACCCCGTAATGAATACGATGAACACTGTAACACCTAATCCTTGGATTCTCGCTGCTCGCCCGCGAACATTGCCGATCTCCATTATGCCTGTTGTACTGGGGAGCGCATTGGCCTATCATTCAGATCATTTTTTAATCGTACCTGCTTTGGTTTGTTTGTTGTTTGCACTTTTAGTTCAAATCGGTGCGAACTATGCGAACGATTATTATGACTTTATTAAGGGTGCTGACACCCCTGAGCGCAAGGGTCCTCAACGAGCTGTTGCCTCAGGTTTGGTTGAGCCAACTGCAATGCGCAATGCAACGTTTGTGGTTCTTGGCCTTGCTTTCTTATTAGGCCTGGCCTTGATCGCTTATGGCGGGTGGTGGCTTATTATTATTGGCGCTTTAAGTGTGGTTTGCGCCATTGCATATACGGGGGGTCCGTTTCCTCTCGGGTATCACGGTCTGGGGGATCTTTTTGTTTTTATCTTTTTTGGTTTGGTTGCCGTGATGGTGACTTATTACGTCCAAGTAGGTCATTTTACTTACGAGTCGTTTTTAGTTGGTGTCGGGTATGGGCTTATGGCTGTCAATGTTCTCGTAGTCACCAGCTATCGAGACATCAACACAGACCGTCAAGTGGGTAAAAAAACGCTTGCTGTTCGTTTTGGTCGAGAATTCGCGCAAGTACAGTTCTCTGCGAGCCTTTATGTTGCTTTGGGTATTTGCTTCTTGCTATGGGTGTCTACATTCCGCTTTTGGGTGCTGCTTCCCCTTTTGCTGCTTCCTTATGCTTATTATCTTTCCAACTCACTCATTACTGCTCTCTCAACGGAAGACTTTAAGGTACTTCTCTTCAATACAATGAGAATGCTCGTCCTTTACGGGCTGATCCTTTCTCTGGGCATTGTTTTGAGCTGACTTAAGGCAATTTCAAAAATTTACTTTAAAAGAAAAAGGCCGTCTAGAGTTAGACGGCCTTTTTCTTTTAAAATATCAAAGTACGTTTGTTTTTATTAAGCGTGTGACTCTAACTTTGTTGTTAGATCTGTTTTGTTGGTCATACCGACGACTTGGTCTACCGCCTCGCCATTTTTAAAGATGACAATCGTTGGAATCGCACGAATGTTAAACCGGCTAGCAACCTCTTGGTGATTATCGACATCAAGCTTGCAAATCTGTGCTTTACCATCCATTTCCTCAGCAAGTTCTTCGAGAATAGGAGCAATAGCCTTGCAAGGACCACACCAAGGTGCCCAAAAGTCCACTAAAACAGGGTTTTCCGTGCTTTTCAGTGCATCGTCAAAGGTATCTTCGTCTAGATTGAGAACTTTATCTGAAGCCATAATGTTATAGTATTCTAATGCAAATTGCGACTGAGATGCAATCCTAGAAGCTTGCCTAAGTTTGTCAACTAAGTATCCCTCAAGAAAGGAAATAAAATTTCGTAAAGCACTGATTTGGTAGAATTTCCCTATTCAGATTGCCCGTGTTTGTGCAATAAATCAGAGAGTTCACGTGGTTCAGCTTGCTCCAATACTTTACCTCGTTTTTTTAAGTCTTCCATGGTTTTGACCAGGGTTTCTGTCATCTTTTCGTGAGTTTCTTGGGATCCTCCAACAACGGAAAACTTTTCTCCTTGGGTAAGACGTTTGTGCCCGTCTTGGTTGTCGAGCCCAAGCCCAAGTAAGTGCTGGGTTTTATGTTTAAGTCTATTAGTCTGCATGTAATTGTTAAAATTTTAAGGGCTTAAGTTTTGGGGTCGAGCCTTATTTGAAGCGCTATTATTTCCCATTGCCTATTGATCAAAATCAATGTAAATGCTTGCTTATCTTTATTGTTTTCCTCTTATGCGCAAAGGATTTTCCTTGATAGAGCTTCTTCTGACGCTCGGTATTTTTATCCTTTTACTCGGTGTTGCAGGTGGTGCTTGGGGTGCCATCGATCACTACCGCAATCATCATCGGGCACAGCACGACTGTGCATTGCTTGCTTCAGCCCTCGAAGTCTATCATGTTCACAGGGGGCATTATCCGGATTCATTGCATTTTTTAGCGACCCAAGCTGCAGAGCTTGGATTTCCTTCATTGGCTTTTCAGGATCCTTGGGGGCATCCTTATCACTATGCTGCCCCTTCTTCTTCTGAGGTAGCATTCACGCTTTTAAGTTCAGGACCCGATGGGGACCCTGGCACATTAGCAGACAATATCCCTGTACATTTATTTTAGATATGCATTTTTGTCGTCGTCGTTTAGGGTTCTCCCTGATTGAGCTGTTAAGCACTATTGCCATCATTCTCATTCTCGCGGCGATCCTTTTTCCCGTCGGGTCTCATGTTCGAAAGGCGGCCCTAGATGCAAAGACAAAGGCGCGTTTGTCACAGCATATCCTTGCTTTAGAGCAGTACTTTCAAGAATATGGATACTTCCCAACCTTTTTAAGTTCAGAGTCAACGGCTCTTGAGGGCGCGCCAGCTCAGGCCTATGTCGCTTCACTTTCCCTGCAAGCGCTTGGGGGAGAAGAACATTTTCAATTATCTTACAATCCTTGCCGCCGCAATTTTTATCAATTTGCTGAAGATGAGCTTAAGCGGGATGCGGGCTCAGTTGCTGCGGTTGTTGATGCTTATGGGGAGTCGCCGATCCACGTTATGGTGGATGTTTCCGGGGCAGGCGTTTTGCGCGGTGTGCCTTCTGATGTTTTAGAGAAGGAAGGCAATCCTGGAGCCGGCAGTTTGCTTGGCTCTATTTTAATGTATACCCAGGGGAGTGATGGGCGCACACAAGTTTATTGCTACCAGTAAGAAACGATCTGCCTTTTTAGGTTATAGTTTGGTGGAGCTTGTTCTTGCTGTTGGGCTCTGTGTTTTTTCGATTGCAAGTGTGGTGTCCATTCTCGTTCCGGCAGTTCGTGTGAGTCGTTCTATAAAAGAGGGATATGATGCGATTGATGCTGTTGAACTTTTGAGAGTGCAGCTGCCGGATTTGGAGGCTCATGCTGTAGAAGGCCTTTATTATGATCCGGGTCTCAAGACCTTTCGATCCTCAGCATCGCAAGATTCGCTTATGGTGAGTTTGGTGCCCTTAAGTAAAGAGGAGGCTTCCTTTTTTAAGCGTTATCAGATCGAAGTTAAAAAAGCTGATAAGCTTCTGCATGTAAGTTATTTGTCTTACTTAGATTAAGAAGTTTCATGAAGAGGCGGGGCTTTACGTTAGTTGAATTATTGTGTGTTACTGCGCTGACAGGAATTCTTGCGATCTTCCTTATCTCGTTTGTTAAAAAGTCTTTGAGTCACGAAGCGCAGGTAGAGCAAGCGTTGCGTGCACGGCACAATGCAGCAAGGGCTTTGGATTGGATAGCTCAAGATATAGCATCAAGATCTTTTCAAAATACACTTGATGCTATGGATAAAAGGGATGCTAGCGGAAGATCTTACTTATATTTTTACCGTTGGTCGGAGACTGTATCGAGTGAGTGCGCATGGTCTCTCGATGCAGTACTTTATATTTTTAATGATGATTCAACTTTCGAAATGGGGCCTGGCCTCTATCGGTGCACAAAGCCGGTTACGGATGTCGACCCATTACTGCATGAAAGTATAAACTTTGGGCGTTTAAGCGAAGATGGTTGGCGTGTTATAAAGGTATGGCCGACCCTATTGGCAGAGCGTCTTGATTTGTCCATTATTCAACACTCAGCCGACAATAGCATTCAATTGTCTATTACTTATATGGATAAGCAAAATCGTGAGCATCTTTTTTCAAAGATGCTCACGGCTACGTTTTAAAGGCTTTTTGCGACTTCGATGAGATGCTCTGCGGTGATGCCGAGCTCTTTGAAGACGCTGTTTCCTGGAGCGCTCATGCCAAATCGATCGATGCCGACAACCGCACCACGAGTGCCTACATACTTGTACCACATGCCGGTGGCGCCTGCTTCAATGGCAACACGCTTATGACATGTTGAAGGGATGACGGATTCTTTGTAATCGTCACTTTGGCGATCAAAGCGTTCCATGCAAGGCATGGAGACGACGCGTGTTCCGGCGCCTAGAGTCTTGGCAGCTTCCATGGCGTGTTGAAGTTCGCTGCCTGTTGCAATGAGGATGCACTCAAGGTCTGAACTTTCTTTTTTGGCAATGTAAGCTCCCTTGAGAGTGCCTTCTCTGCGCTCTTTGAGTGGAATGTCGTCTTGAGCGGGGATATTTTGGCGGCTTAAAATAAGCGCGGTTGGAGCGTTAGTGCGCTCTAGAGCTGCAACAAAAGCGCCGGCTGTTTCTTCAGCATCACCTGGGCGAATGACGTCGAGATTGGGAATAAGGCGAAGAGAGTTCACCGTTTCTACGGGCTCATGGGTTGGGCCGTCTTCACCGACGCCAACGGAGTCATGTGTCCAGATATAAAATAGAGGAAGTTTGGCGAGTGAGGCGAGGCGAACTGCTGGGCGCATGTAGTCAGAAAAAGTGAGAAAGGTTGCCCCCGATGGGCGGAAGAGGCCGTAGTAGGCCATGCCGTTCATCGCTGCGCCCATAGCATGCTCGCGAATGCCCCAGTGGAAGTTTCGGCCGGAGTGATTGTCGCGTGAGAAGTCTCCAGAGTCTTTAATTAAGTTTTTGGTGGATCCGTGAAGGTCTGCGCTGCCGCTGATGAGCATGGGAACAGCTTTTGCCAAGGGCTGAAGGACTTCACCGCCTGCGGAGCGTGTTGCTATGGCTTTGCCTTCGGGAAAGGCTGGTATACCGTCCATCAAGTTGTTGGGTACCTTGTGATGTATGGCATCTTCAAGTTCTTGAGCAAGGTCGGGATGATCCTTTTTCCAGGCACTAAATTGAGTGTTCCAAGCGTCGTATTTAGCAATGAGTTTTGCTTTGTGCGACTTGAAGTAGTCTTTAACTTCGCTAGAGACGTAAAACTTCTCTTCAGGAAGTCCAAGGGCTTTTCGAGCGGCATCAATAAACTTAACGCCGGCTTCTCCGTGGGCTTTGAAGTTGCCCTCAATCTCTGGAATACCCTTGCCAATGATGGTCTTTGCAATGATGAGAGTGGGTTTGCCATGGTTGCTCTCTTTGGCCTTAATCATGGTTTTTCGGAAAAGCTCCATGTCGTGACCATCGATAGTCACGACGTCAAAACCGTAAGCTTCATAGCGCTTGGCGGTGTCTTCGCTTTGTGTTTTCTCGGCCTGGGCGTCGAGGGTAACCTCGTTGGAGTCGTAAATGAGGATGAGATTGTCGAGGCCCCAGTGCCCTGCAAGAGCAGAAGCTTCTGAAGAGATGCCCTCTTGCATGCAGCCATCTCCAGCGAGGCAAATGATGTGGTGGTCAAAGAGGGTGTGTTTGTCTGTGTTGAAGCGCGCTTCAGCCATTTTGGCTGCTGCGGCCATACCGACTGCATTGCCGATGCCTTGCCCGAGTGGACCTGTTGTGCATTCAACCCCTGGGGTTTCGCCGTATTCTGGGTGCCCGGGGGTGATGCTGTGTAGCTGCCGAAAGTTGCGGACTTCCTCGAGGGGAAGGTCGTAGCCGGATAAATGGAGCCACCCGTAGAGGAGCATGCTGCCATGGCCAGCTGATAGGACAAAGCGGTCTCGATTGAGCCAGTTGGGCTTGTCTGGATTTACCTGGAGAATGTCCCCGAAGAGGACGGCCGCCATGTCTGCCCCGCCGAGGGGGAGGCCAAGATGTCCTGAGTTTGCCGCTGCAACGGCGTCCATAGCGAGCCCACGAGCTTCAGTAGCTGCTTTACTGAGTATTTTTGTGTCCATATAAAAGATTGTAAGTATTTAGGGATGAATAGGCAAGAACCCTAAATAATTTTAACCTGTCTGCAAAGGCTAAACGATCTTCACTATTTTCTAGCAAGGTGAGGATAGACTTTTTCACGGAGCTCTGTATCGCGGATGCGCTCTTGAGCGAGCTGGTAAGAGACGTACTTACGCTCTTT
>MDTA01058676.1_pt1 | contig 69126 bp, 73 predicted proteins | sample 811151 | NCBI WGS metagenome assembly MDTA01 (sample SAMN05326648, study PRJNA326480) | marine metagenome | isolation source: seawater | place: Indian Ocean: South | collected 2010 | reverse complement strand
TACATACCGGCCTGGTAGTGCCCGGGCACGTTGCAGGCAAACTCGATATTGCCTTTATCGGAGAATTTCCAGACAACTTCCTTGCTTTGGCCAGGCTCCAGCAGAACGCTGTTGGGGTCGTCATGCTTCATGGAATGGCCATTGCCCATATCCATGTCCATCATGTGGTGGTTGAGCTTGCCTCCCTGAATAACGCCATGCTCGACCATCATCATCATTTCCTTCTGATGGGTTTCGTGCATTTCCGGGGTGCCGATGTTGAATTCGTGCACCAGGTTACCTTTGTTCTCGACCACAAAGCGCACCGTTTCGCCGGGCTTCACTTCGATCGCTTCCGGCTCGTAGTAGTTGTCGTACATTTCCACCGTGATTGTTCGACCGGCTTCTGACGCCTTACCTGGTTCGCCGCTGCTGGCACCATGCCCACCACCGTGAGCGCCTGCTGCAAGTGCGTTCGCTGACATTGAAAGGGCCACGCCCGCAACCAAAAACTTTGATGTATGCATCCGATCTACTCCTGTCGTGATTTACATTTAAAGCCTGTGGCGCTTGCTCAGAAAATTGAGCAATGCCCAGAATCGTTTGCTAGCATCGCTCACTAACCTGAATTCCTTCTGAAAATGGCAAACTATTTGTTGTTCAGCCTGGATTCAAGTTGGTCAGCGCGGCCTGAAGGCCGGTCGGTGTGAGCTTGATGAGAGTCGCCAGAGCCTGAGACTTTCCGATGGCACCGAACACGGCCTGACCGGCACGGAGTTCCGCCGGCTCCGCTGTTTGAAGAGCCATCCCGGCCATGGCCTCGGCCTGGCCATCGCCCGGGAGATCACCGAACGCTATGGTGGTAGCCTGACGTTCAGTACTGGTTCGCACGGGGAGCTCAAAGCAGTGGCTTGCTTTCCCGACGTCGAAAGAGAGAGGAAACCGTGAAGATTGGTGAACTCGCGAAACGGACGGCAGTTCAAATCGAAACCATCCGTTACTATGAAAAAATCGCTTTGTTGCCCGAACCCGACCGGGACAGCAGTGGCTACCGCTCCTACCGCAATGCCCACCTGGACCGTCTGTTGTTTATCAAACGCTGCCGCAATCTGGACATGGCCCAGGAGGAGATCCGTGAGCTGATCCGGCTGGCTGAGCAACCGGAGGCCGATTGCAGTGAAGTGGACGCCCTGCTGGCGCGCCACCTGAACCACGTTCGGGAACGGTTGAAGGAACTGGCGAGTCTGGAGGAAACCCTGGTTCAGCTTCAGGAAGCCTGCTCGCATGGCCGCACGGTAAGGGAATGCGGCATTCTGGGTGGCCTGAGTTCGGAGCTTGAAACACCGGAACCGGAGGACCGCCACAACCACGTTCCCGGCACCCATGGCCCGGGCCAGAATTGACCACGCAAGAAAACCCGGACGCAACTGTTGACCCTGTAGCTACTAAAGGGTTTTCAATAAGACCGTCTGAACACAGGAGGTCTTTATGGCGTGCAGTTGCTCTGCCCCCGAACCCAAATCCCCTGCGCCGGGCTTTCGCCGCGCCTTGTGGATTGCCTTGTGGGTCAACCTGGCCATGTTCTTTGTAGAAGGGCTGGCCAGTCTTTCGTCTGGCTCTGTTTCGCTGATGGCGGATGCCATCGATTTCTTCGGCGACAGCGCCAACTACATTCTCTCTCTCACGGTCCTCTCCATGGGCATGCTCTGGCGCGGGCGCGCGGCCATGGTTAAAGGTATCACCATGACCGTGTTCGGCCTGGTGATCTGGGCCCGGGCGGTCTGGGTGGTTCAGGCAGGTATTACACCGGAGCCGCTGACCATGGGGGCAGTGGGTCTGCTGGCCCTTGCCGCCAACGTGAGCGTGGCCGCCCTGCTGTTCAGATTCCGTGAAGGGGATTCCGACATGCGCTCGGTATGGCTGTGCAGCCGGAACGATGCCGTCAGCAACATCGCCGTTATGGTGGCCGCTCTCGGTGTATTTGGCACCGGATCAGCCTGGCCGGACCTGATTGTTGCCGCAATCATGGGCACGCTGGCCATCACCGCCGGCATCAGCGTGGTGCGCCACGCCCGCAGCGACATCGCGGAAGCCAAAGCCAGCAAAGCGCAACCGGGAGCTGCATCATCAAGCAGCCGCTAAAATGCCAGCGAAATCATCACCGGGATAAACGCCAGGGCAAACAAGGTGGTGAGCAGCACCGTACCCGCCGCCTGCCTTGGCGAGGTATCCAGCAAGGTGGCGATGACCACGGTGTTGGCTGCAATCGGCGTGATTGAAATCAGGAACATGGCTCTGTGCACTGCCGGCTCATAAATACCGAGAAGCGTTGAATCGACCCACCAGAACACAATAGCCACCAGGGGCCAGATAACGAACTTCCCGAAAAACGCCAACGCCGTGAAACGAACGTTGCCTGCCAGCCCGCGAAAACTTGTGATGCTCATACCGATAATCATCATGCCCAGAATGCTGTAAGCCCCCCGCAGGTTATCAAACAGCGGCACGAAAATATCCGGAATTCCGACCCCAGCCAGATTCAGGCCGACTGCCGCCAGAAAGGCGTACACGGAGGGAAGCTTAAGTACCCGCCAGAGCGCATCTCTGATGCTGTAACGTCCCCTCGCGGCAAGATAAAAACCCACGGAATTTTCAAACAGCGTGGTGCCCAGCATGCAGACGATGTAAAGGCCCAGCCCCTCTTCCCCGAACAGCAAAAGGGCCACTGGAACGCCGAAGTAACCAGTATTCCCGGAGCCGACACACAGGGGAATGATGTTGGCACTACCATCGGTGAGAATAGTCTTTGCCAGTTTTAGCTGCACGATCCCCAGAACAGATGAGATTCCAAAAACAATAAACGGCAACAGGATGACTTCCGGCGACAATGGCGCTGCCATTACCCCCGAAAACACCACCGACGGCGTCACGATGTACAGCATGATGCCGGCAATGTGGCGGCCGCTGGCCTCAAGATAGCGACCGGCAATCCAGCCCAATGCAACCGTTACATAGAGCGGGATAAGCTTAAAGAAAAGGGCAAACGCGGCGGCCATCGGCGCTCCGTAACCAAGGAAACATGTCCGGACAAACTGGCTGCGCAGTCTATCACCTACCCCTCCAGAGGTAACTCCCCGGCGCAATGGTGAAATATCCGGGCATGCTTGATAATCATCAACAGCATTTAGCATGCATCTTTATATCCTAGTACGGCAGTCAGGTATTCCACAAAGACTAAGGAGAGAGACCCATGGCCGAGCGCTTTACCAAAAGCATGGCCAGGAACATATACCTGGGAGGAAGTGCATTCTTCGTCCTGCTGTTTCTGGCTTTGACTTTTGATACCCAGGTGCGGGCAATGCCCGAGCGGGATAACCGCGACCAACTCACCGACCAGGTGGTTCGAGGCAAACATGTCTGGGAAAACAACAACTGTGTTGGTTGCCACTCCCTGATGGGTGAAGGTGCGTACTTCGCGCCGGAACTCGCCAACGTATTCGATCGCCGCGGCGGTGGTGACAGCGACGTTTTCAAGGCCTACATGAACGCCTGGATGAACGCCATGCCCACTAATGTGCCCGGCCGCCGCCAGATGCCCCAGTTCAATCTGACCGATCAGGAAATCGAGGATCTCGCCGCCTTCCTGGAGTGGACTTCAAAGATTGACGATAACGATTGGCCACCCAACATCGAAGGCTGAGGGAACCGACATGAAATACGAATCTCAAAGGGTAGCAATGCCCTACTTCATCTTTGCCCTGGTTCTGTTTGCCGGTCAGATTCTGTTCGGCCTGATCCTCGGTCTCCAATACGTAGTCGGTGACTTCCTGTTTCCGGAAATCCCCTTCAACGTTGCCAGAATGGTCCATACCAACCTGCTGATTGTCTGGTTGCTCTTCGGCTTTATGGGAGCAACTTATTACCTGGTTCCGGAAGAGGCACAGACCGAGCTGCACAGCCCGCTACTTGCCTGGATCCTGTTCTGGGTTTTCGCCGTTGCCGGTACCCTGACCATCCTTGGTTACCTGTTCGTGGACTACGCCACCCTGGCGGATGTCACGATGAATAAGTTGTTGCCAACGATGGGCCGTGAATTCCTCGAACAACCCACGATCACCAAAATAGGCATAGCGCTGGTTGTCGTTGGATTTCTCTACAACATCATGATGACAGCTCTGAAGGGGCGCAAAACCGTGGTCAACATTGTGTTGATTACCGGTCTCATTGGCCTGGCCGTGCTGTGGCTGTTTTCTTTCTACAACCCGGGAAACCTCACTCAGGACAAGTACTTCTGGTGGTTCGTGGTGCATCTGTGGGTTGAAGGTGTCTGGGAACTGATCATGGGTGCGATTCTGGCCTATGTGCTGATCAAGCTCACCGGGGTTGACCGGGAAGTCATCGAGAAATGGCTCTATGTGATCATCGCCATGGCGCTGATTACCGGCATCATCGGTACCGGGCACCATTTCTTCTGGATCGGTCCGCCCGAGTACTGGTTGTGGCTGGGCTCTGTGTTTTCCGCCCTTGAGCCGCTTCCGTTCTTCATGATGGTGGTTTTTGCCTTCAACATGATCAACCGTCGGCGTCGCAACCATCCGAACAAGGCTGCCATGCTGTGGGCCATGGGTACTGCCGTGATGGCCTTCCTGGGGGCCGGTGTGTGGGGCTTCCTGCATACCCTTGCGCCGGTAAACTATTACACCCACGGCAGCCAGATTACTGCAGCCCACGGCCACATGGCCTTCTACGGCGCCTACGTGATGATTGTGCTGACCATCATTTCCTACGCCGTGCCCATTATGCGTGGCCGGCCCTATGGCAACAGCAATACCGCGCAGATTGTCGAGATGTGGGGGTTCTGGCTGATGACCATCTCCATGGTATTCATCACGCTGTTCCTGACCGGCGCTGGCGTATTGCAGGTCTGGCTGCAGCGGCTTCCGGAAAGCGGTGAAGCACTGTCGTTCATGGCCACCCAGGACAACATCGCATTGTTCTACTGGATGCGCCTGGTCGCCGGCTGCTTCTTCATGGCCGGTCTGGTGGTGTACTTCGGCAGCTTCTTCATCAAGGGCCAGGCATCCCCGGCAGAAGAAGTCCGCGGTCCTGCCACCCAGGAAGCCTGAAAACCGCAGGCCGGAGCGACCCTCTCCGGCCTGCCCAACCGTAAACGGATAGTTGCCGTGCATGAGCAGAAGCTCCCGAACAAGGACACCCTCCAAAGAAAACGGTTGCTGACACGCGCCGCATTCTTCGGGCTGTTTCTGCTTGCGCCGGTACTCAATATTTTTCGATACGATCTGACGGAAACCCAGTTTGTACTGCTCGGGTTTCCCCTCTCCTTCAATCTTGAGCTGGCCTGGGTCAGCCAGAGTTCGCCGGCAGAAGTGGCCGGACAAATCCTCGTCTGGTTCATACTTCCCATTACACTGCTGGTACCGTTGGTGCTCTGGATCGCCTGGAAATGGGGGCGGATCTATTGTGGCTGGCTGTGCCCGCACTTTTCGGTGGTAGAGACCATCAACCACCTGATGACCCGGGTGACCGGCAGACCAACCCTTTATGAAGCGCTTCGCAAGGGCCGGCGCGGCAAGGTCCTGCACTGGGCCGGGCTGGCTCTGGTGTGTGGACTTATCGGATTCTCCTGGGCGCTGGCCATGCTGTCGTATCTGTTGCCCCCGATCCCGCTGTACACCGACCTGGTTACCGGCAATCTGTCGTTTTACCCCGCCATGTTCCTGGCCGTAGCGACGCTTCTTTTCACCCTGGACTTTCTGTTTGCCCGGCACCTGTTCTGCAAGTATGGCTGCGCCTTTGGCGTGGTCCAGAGCATCGCCTGGATGACCAACGGCAAAGGCCGGGTTGTCACCTTTGATACCAAACGAGCGGCCGCGTGCCGGGATTGCACCAACGCCTGCGATGAAGCCTGCCCGATGAGGTTGCCGACTCGCAGTCACAAACGGGCGAAATTCACCTGCACCCAGTGTCTGCAATGCGTCAGCGCCTGTCGCGATGTGCAGAAAAACAATCCGGAAGGTTCCCTGCTGAGCTGGGAACCCGGTGAACCCGGCAAACAGACCGTTCTGATTCCGGTTCGCCAGGTTGATCCATCACCACACCGGCAAAACGCCTGAAGCTGAGGAGTTCAAATGGAAGAGTGGGTAGGCTTCAAATGGCACGAATACATTACCCGGCAGGCCATGGGCGAGTTCCCGGAGCATGCGGTACACCTGAAAGACGAAGCGCGAACCCTGGGCGTAGTGTTCCGGGCACTGGGGGGCGACCCGGCCCTCAGCCTGGTCACGGCTGAGCCGCGCCATTTTCGTACCCGCCGCCGCTTCCTGCAGAAACTGGCGGGCACCCACAGGAAATTCGAGCTGGCCTGGCGCGATGAGCAAAGTCTGCGGCTGCCGGAACGCCTCGCCCTGTTTCCCTCCAAAGCCGTGAACCGGGATCTTTATCTGTGGCTGGCAGCGCTGGCTTCGCTTGGCGAACTGACCGATTCCGGCTGGCTCACCGGCAACCAGATGATGGTCCAGACCCTGCTCACCAAATGGCCAGGGCTGGAGCCGGTTTACCAGCGTCTGGTGCGCCACACGCTGCAGTGGCGCCCGGATCCGGGCACACTGTCGCCGACCGAGAGTCGCCGCGAAAAAGCCATTCGCCAGGCGCTGATTGATCCCGGCAGCGTTGAGACGCTTCCAGGAGCAGAGTCCGACCCCTGGCCGGTTGTTATCTGGCTTTATCCCACCCTGGCCCAGGGCAAGGTTACCGGGCAGATCATTGGCGATGACAATCTGACGTCGACACCAGGCGGGCTGGCCAAGAAACGGAAGCGCCGGCGTGCCGAGCGGGTGGATGCCTTCGATAAAGATCAGGGCCTGATGCTGTTCCGCCTCGAGAGCCTGTTTTCCTGGAGCGAGTTCATTCCGGTGGATCGGGCCGGTGACGACACCCAGGAAGACGATGCCGACGCCGTGGCCGATGACATGGATATGATCTCGGTCTCCAAGGACCGTCGGGAAGCGTCGTCTGCCATCAAGTTCGACCTGGACCTGCCGTCCGAAGAGAACGACGATCTGCACCTGGGCCCCGGCATCCACTTGCCAGAATGGGACTGGCGCAGCCAGAGTTATCGGGAAAAGTTCTGCTGCCTGCAGCCCATGCTCAGCAAAGAGTCGGTTCCCACCCGGTTACCGGATCACCTGTCCCGATCTGCCATGAGGCTGCGTCGACAGTTCAGCGCCCTGAAACCGCTCCGGCAATGGGAACGCCGGCAAACCGAAGGCGAGGAGCTGGATCTGGATGCCTGCATGGATCGGGAGGTCCAGCATCGCCGGGGCTCCGGGGTTATCGACCAGAAGCTGTTCCGCCGCTGCAAACAGAACCAGCGGGATCTGGCCTGCCTGATTCTCGCAGACGTTTCCATGTCCACGGATACCTTCATCAATAACAGCCAGCGGGTCATCGACATCGCCCGGGACGGCTTACAGCTGCTCAGCGAAGCCTTGCAGGCCAGCCGCGACCCTTTTGCGATTTTTGCCTTCTCTTCACGCCGTCGGGACCACGTACGATTCCACCACATAAAGTCCTTTGACGAGCCCTACAATGACATCAGCCGGGGCCGCATCCAGGCGCTGGAACCAGGCTACTACACCCGCATGGGCGCTGCGATACGTCAGGCTACCCGTTTGCTGCAGGGGCGTCATGAACACCAGAAAATCCTGCTGCTGCTAACCGACGGCAAACCCAATGATCTGGACTTGTACGAAGGACGCTATGGCGTGGAAGACACCCGAATGGCTGTGCAGGAAGCCCACAAGGCTGGCCTGACGCCCTTCTGCGTCACCATCGACGATGATGCCAACGAATACCTGCCCTATGTCTTCGGAAGCAACCATTTCGTGGTCATCAAGGACCCGACGCAGTTGCCGCTTCAGCTCCCCAAACTCTATATGAACCTGACACGCTGACGCCCATGCAAGCACCCGCTTCAACACGCCAACACCTCCCCGGCGATCTGGCCGTCTGGTTCTTCATATTTGCCGAACTGGCGGTATTCGGCATCCTGTTCATTAGCTTTGGCGTCGCCCGCAGCTTCGACCCGGATACCTTTGCCTCCGGCCGCCAGGTACTGCACCCCTGGACCGGTCTGATCAACACCGTCGGCCTGATCACCGCCAGCTATCTGGTAGCCACCGCCGTTCACCGTCTGCGCAAGCGACAGACCCATGTCACCCTGCTGCTCACGGGCGCCATCGCCGCTTCCACCGTTTATACATTCGGCAAGCTCTGGGAATACGCCGACCTCTACAGCAACGGCTACAACCTGGGTACCGACACCTTCTTCATGTTCTATTTCTTTCTCACCTTCTTTCACTTCATGCATGTGGTGCTGGGCCAGATCATCCTCGTGGTTCTTGCGGTCAAGGCGAATCGGGGTGACTACAACAGTGACTCCAATGGCGACGACATGAACGGCATGGAGTCCGGGGCCTCCTACTGGCACATGGTGGATCTGGTGTGGCTGGTGCTGTTTCCCATGCTTTATGTTCTGGCCTAGGGAGAAGAGCCGATGTTAGCGGTTTACATTGCCCTGATGGTTTGCACCATGACGCCCGTGATTGCCATGCAGGCAGGTGCCGACACTTCCGTTCTGGTATGGCTGGTATTTGCGCTGGTGATCGTGAAGGCGGTGCTGCTGGTGGATCATTTCATGGAAATGCGGAATGCTCCCTGGGGATGGAGACTGGCCTCGCAAGGCTGGGCGGTGATCGTTGTGGCTGCTTTGGCAGCCATTCGCGGAATCCAGTGATCAGGCCAAGCCGCCCACGCTCACAGCTTCAAATATAACGTTTCGGAAAATAGGGCGGCTTGTCACCAATAGCCTGAGCCAGTGCGATCATTCCCCACAGCACAAACGCCGTATGCAGAACAATTGCCCAGACAATGGCGCCAGTCCAGAAGTTACCCGTATTGCCGAACAGCAACCAGAACGCGCCCACGCCAGAGAAAATGCATACTGCACCGATAATCGACATGTAAAAAGCAGCCCTGGTATGGGCCTGGCGCAGGGCTGACCCCCGCTCACTACGCACAAACAGCCACGCCAGTACCGCGAACCCGATCACCGGCAGGGCCAGCAGGTTCAACAGGTACCAGACAACCGGTACGACAGCACCGCTACTGGTTTTCGTCTGACCTCCCGAATACTGCATAGACCACCTCCATAAGCGCGCTTACCGTTGCTTCATCGTCAGACAGCGGTTCTATCATCCCGGCCCGGCAGGCTTCGGTAACCGGCACACCCGCTCGCACCAGGTGCGCGGTATGAATCAGCAGCCGTGTTGACGCCGCCTCTTCCAGATCGTGATCCTTCAGGTTACGGACCGACCGGGCCAGGTTCACCAGTTGCTCCGCCAGGTCCCGGTTGCATCCGGATTCCTCAATCACGATGGATTGTTCCGCCTCTGCCCCCGGATAGTCAAAGCTCATGGATACGAAGCGCTGACGGGTACTGGGCTTCATCCCCTTCAACAGACTCTGATAGCCGGGATTGTACGAAACCACCAGCATGAATCCGGGCGCCGCCGACAACACCTCCCCGGTGCGCTCGATCGGTAATTCACGTCGGTCATCCGCAAGCGGATGCAGAACCACCGTCGTATCTTTACGAGCCTCGACTACCTCATCAAGGTAGCAGATGCCACCTTCGCGCACCGCCCGGGTCAGAGGGCCATCCTGCCAGTAAGTACCCTCCGGCCCGATCAGGTGGCGGCCTACCAGGTCGGCGGCGGTCAGGTCATCATGACAGGCAACGGTATACACTGGCCGCCCAAGCTTCTCGGCCATGAACCGGACGAAACGGGTCTTGCCGCAGCCGGTAGGCCCCTTGATAAGCACGGGCAAGCCGTTGGTTGCCGCCGCCTGAAATAGCTCTATTTCATTGCCAACCGATTGGTAAAACGTCATTGCATTGAATCCTCTGAATACTGTTTTTCGGGCAAGGCAAAGCCAAACACCCATTCAGGAAAGATGACGAATATCTGCGAATCATCTTCCCGCTGTAACTTCAGCAATGCCTGCTCACAGGCCAACGCCGCCTGGCTCCAGTTAGCCTGACGGTACCAGGCTGCTGCCGCTACCGGTTTGCCCTGCCAGCTCACCACCAGGTTGTTCCCGTCCAGAAACGGTCTCACAAACCCCAACTCTGAAACCGACGCGTGGGTGTTGTTATGCAGCAACAACCCCAGCGCAGAGCTGTAGTCACCGGCTTCGTACAACTGCTCCGCCACAGGCATGAAACCTTGTTTTTTCAGTTCCGCCAGCGGCAAGCTGGCGCCCAACGGATCTCTGCCGGCAACCGTGGCAAGATCACGACCCTTCAGGTCCCGGATATGCCTCACACCGGCTGTCCTGCGCGTAACCCAGACAGGAACAGGAAGCTGTCCATTCCGGTTAACCGCCACCAGAATCGGCGCGCGCCCCTCCGGAGTCTCCGACAGGAATGCCAGCGCAAGACCACTAACTTCGGTGTTAAACCGGAGTTCGGCCCGGCAACCCTGATCACGCAGATACTCCGTCAGCCGGTAGCGAGCGACATCGGTAACGCTGGTCGCGGACTCAACCCCGATCAGAATCGGAGCGCCCCCATCGCTCGCATGCGCGGTAAACAACTGGCCAGCCAGCACCATTCCAGACAATATCCGCCACATTTCAGAGGCCCAGGGCATGGGCCCGACTGGTAAAAAAGATGCCACTGGGTTTTTGTGCGCTAAGCGTTGCAACGGGCTCCAGCGACCGAGTGTTGTATACGGTCACCCGATCACTGTCCCTGGCAGATACCCATACCTCTTCACCGCGGGGCGTGAATTCCATGTGCAGAACCGCTTCCCCGGGCTCCAGAGTGCGGACAATTTCATGGGTCTGTGAGTCGATCACCTGCACTACATCGTTGTTCGGGTGGGCAAAGCTCACCCAAATCTGGCGATTGTCCGGACTGGCCATGACAAATACCGGTTGCCCCTGAACCGGAATCCGTTCGCTAAGGGACCAGTCGCTTGAATCCGCCACCAGCACCTGGTGGTGACCAACGGCTGGAACAAAAGCCCGGCCATCGGCGATAGCCCAGCCTTCCAGATGAGGCATCTTGTAAACCGGCAACTTTTGTTCACCCTTGCCATAACCCGGGAGAATCTGCCTAACCCCGTGACCCGGATTCCACAGGTCCAGCATTGACAGGCCGTCTTCACCAAACAGGCCGGCAATGTAGTAACGACCATCCGGCGTAATCAGAGCATCGTATGGCGATTTACCGGCCTCAAAACGGGTGATCTCAGCGGTTTTATCACTCATGTCGAGAGTCCAGATCTCTCCGGCCTCAAACAGGCTGAACACAAACAGATTCCCCGGTGCGTCCACCAGCCCGACCGTTTTCGACTGGCCGGCCTCACTGTGGCCGCTGGTGTAAGTGGCAGGCACATCTGCCACCAGCTCCAGGGTCTGGCTATCAAACACCTTCACGCCACCCGGCTCGTAATTGGATACCGCAACGTAGCGTCCATCCTGAGAAATTGCGCCGCCAATACTATTACCCGACTGGACAACCCGATCGACAATGGTCCGGCTCAACAGATCCACTTTCGTAAGTCCGCCATCGCGCCCGAATACATAGCCATATCGAGCGTCTCTGGAGTAAACAACCGACGCATGGGACAGATCACCCAACCCTTCGACTCGCCCAAGAACCTCGTGGCGGGAAGTGTTAATGACCAGTACTGAGCCGGAAGCGCGCTCAATAACCAGGCCCAGATCACCAGTTCCCATGACCTCAGGGGGAGACTCTGCCCCTGCGAACCCCTGGAACGACTGACACCCTGCCATGCCCACGATCATGGACAGCGCCAGGATCAGTTTTCCAGCCTGCTTAAATCTCGGACTCATGCTTGATCATTCCTCCAGGTTGAACGTCAGGGCGATACCAGTGCACCGGATTTCAATTGATCGCTGATCCAGTGGATATCTTCCGGCGATAACAGTTGCTTCCAGGGTGGCATCGCTGTGCCCGGCACACCCTCCCGGATAAGGGCCGCAATGGCCTCTACCGAAAGGTGTTCGAGATTCTCTGGCCGCAAGGGTGGCCCCAACCCTCCTCTGAGAGTCAGTCCATGACAGGAGCCACAATCCTGAACCACAAGATTGGCAAGACGGTGACGGCTCGCATTCCGGTCCGGGTTGTCGTCGCCCACAACGGTGACGGACATCATGATCAACCCTAGAACCTGGAGTACCGAAAACAGCATTCGCATCTTCGCTTCCCGCCAAAAGCTCTTCACACGCCACACCCTCCCGAGTCCTAGCCACATCGTGAAGACAGCAATAAAACTCATCCTTGATATTGGTTAATAGAGAGATTCAGATCCAGGACTATTTCGGCTTACCTATCATTGGGTATAGCGACACCACATAACATACATATGACATTAATCAATGAGCAGAAGGACAAAGAAGCGAAACCTACAGGGACTCTTAAATCCAAGGAGAGAATCTGATGAGAGTATCAAACCTGCTGTTCAAGCCATTGGCACTGGCCGTCGCCGTTGCCTCTTTCGGAGTGATGACTGTCCAGGCCACGCCCAAGGATCCCGATCCGTCGACATCCGCTTATGAGGGCACCGCCAGCGCGGTTGACCCTGAATCCGCGAGAGTGGTTCGCACGCCCGGCGCACCGGACCTGACCGATGCCGAGTTCGAAAAAGCAAAACAGATTTATTTTGAGCGTTGTGCAGGGTGTCATGGCGTTCTGCGCAAGGGCGCAACGGGCAAGCCACTGACCACTGACATAACCCAGGAAAGGGGGATTGATTACCTGAAGGCCTTTATCAGCTATGGCTCACCAGCGGGCATGCCGAACTGGCTGACCTCCGGCGACCTGACCGAAGAAGAAGTAGAGCTGATGGCCAAGTACGTCATGCACGAACCTCCTCAGCCTCCGGAGTTCAGTCTTGAAGACATGAAGGCCACCTGGGAAGTCGTTGTCCCGCCCGAAGAACGTCCCACCAAGCAGATGAACGATCTGAACCTGAAGAACCTGTTCAGTGTGACACTGCGGGACGCCGGCCAGGTAGCCCTGATTGACGGCGATACCCATGAAATTGTCCACATTATCGACACCGGCTACGCGGTTCATATTTCCCGCATGTCGGCTTCCGGGCGCTATGTCTTCGTTATCGGCCGTGATGCCCTGGTCAACATGATTGACCTGTGGATGGAAGAGCCCAATACCGTGGCCAAGATCAAGGTTGGCATGGAAGCCCGCTCGGTGGAAACGTCCAAGTACAAGGGCTGGGAAGACAAGCTCGCGATTGCAGGCACCTACTGGCCACCACAGTTCGTGATCATGGACGGAAAGACCCTGGAGCCGAAGAAAATCGTTGGCACCCGCGGCATGACAGTGGACACCCAGGAATACCATCCAGAACCCAGGGTGGCAGCCATCGTGGCCTCCCATAAGCATCCAGAGTTCATCGTCAACGTGAAGGAAACCGGCAAGATCATGCTGGTGAACTACGAGGATCTCGATAACCTCTCCGTCACCAATATCGATGCCGCCCGCTTCCTGCACGACGGTGGCTGGGACAGCAGCATGAGGTACTTCCTCACAGCAGCCAACCAGTCTGACAAGATCGCCGTGGTTGACTCCCAGGACCGCAACCTCGAAGCCATGGTAGATGTAGGCAAGATTCCCCATCCTGGCCGCGGCGCCAACTTTGTGGACCCGGAGCATGGTCCGGTCTGGGCGACCAGCCACCTGGGCGATCCGACCATCCAGTTGATCGGCACCGACCCCGAAGGTCATCCGGACAAGGCCTGGAAAGTGGTCAGAACGCTGAACGGCCAGGGCGGCGGGTCGCTGTTTATCAAAACCCACCCGAAATCCACCAACCTCTGGGTTGATACCGCCCTGAACCCGGCCGAAGCCGTGAGTCAGAGCATCGCGGTGTTCGACATCAATAACCTGGATGCCGGCTATGACGTGCTCCCGATCGCCGAATGGGCAAACCTGGGCGAGGGGCCCAAGCGGGTCGTTCAGCCGGAGTACAACGTTGAAGGCGACGAAGTCTGGTTCTCGGTGTGGAATACCCAGGACAAGAAATCCGCCCTGGTGGTCGTCGACGATAAGACACGCAAGCCGAAGAAGGTGATCACCGATGAACGGCTGGTAACACCCACCGGCAAGTTCAACGTCTACAACACCCAGCACGACGTGTACTGATCGGTTCCGGCCCGGAGGAGACCAGAGATGAGACTGGATACAACTGACCAACAGCTGATCAACCTTTTCCAACGGGAACTGCCCGTTGGTCAGAGGCCCTATGAGGCAATGTCCCGACAACTGGGCATCGCTGAAGCGGAGGTCCTTGAACGGCTGCAGTTGCTCAAGGACAGTCAGGTTCTCAGCCGGGTCGGACCGGTTTTCGAACACAGCCGCGCAGGCGCAAGCCTGCTGGCTGCCGTGGCGGCACCGGACGAACAGCTGGATCTGGTCGCCGCCCAGGTAAATCGTGCTCCGGGGGTAAATCACAACTACGCCCGCGAGCACACCTACAATCTCTGGTTCGTCATGACTGCGCCTGATGAAGACACTCTGGAAGAACGGCTCGACGAACTGGAACACCAGCTCAGACTCCCCATGCTTCGGTTACCCATGATAGAGGCCCACCACATTGACCTGGGCTTCGATATTGACTGGGAGGCCCTACCGTGACCCCTCACCACGCTCCGGAATATCTGGTTACGATGCCGGAGGGTACGGGAGCCGGGCCGATCAGTGCCTGGGGATTACTGCGGCTTAGACGGCACCTGGAACTGGGCCTTCCGCTAACACCACGCCCTTACCAGACGCTGGCGGAAAGGACCGGCTTGTCCGAGCAGGAAGTAATGACAGCGATCCGACAGTGGCAGGACCAGGGGCTCATCAAGCGATTCGGACTGGTAGTCCGGCACCGGGCCCTTGGTTACACCGCCAATGCCATGGTGGTTTGGGATATTCCTGACGATCAGGTACAAAACCTGGGCCGGGCACTGGCCCGTGTGCCCCTCGTGACCCTCTGCTATCAGCGCCCACGCCGACTCCCGGACTGGCCCTACAACCTGTTTTGCATGATTCACGGCGTTGACCGGCAACGAGTTCTGCGCCAGCTCAAAGCGCTGATTGAAGATCACGGTCTGGAGCAGGTACCCCATGCGGTGCTGTTCAGCACCAAAGCCTACCGGCAGAGAGGAGGCCGTTATGTCAGCCATGACTGAGAGCCTGATGACAACGCCCGAATTTACTGAGGTGGAGCGGGCTGTGATTAACCGGCTGCAAACGGGGCTGCCTCTGATGCATTCGCCCTATGCAGCGGTAGCCAATGAGCTCGGCATGGCCGAAGAAGTGGTTATGAACACCCTGCAGGACCTACTGGAGCGTCGCATTTTCACGCGTTTCGGCCCCATGTTCCATGCCGGCGAAATGGGGGGCGGGTTGACTCTGGCCGCCATGCGCATTCCCCAACAGGACTTTGACAGCATCGCCGCGAAGGTTAACGCCTTTGAGGAAGTGGCCCACAACTACCGCCGGGAACATGAACTGAACATGTGGTTTGTCTTGGCAACGGAAGCGCCGGACGATATAGCCCGGGTTATCGCTGCAATTGAATCCGCCACGGGCTATCCCGTTTACAACATGCCCAAGGAGGAAGAGTTCCATGTCCATCTCCACTTCCCGGTCTGACCACAGCTACGTGCTCTGCGCGCTGGACCGGAAACTGATCCTGGCCACCCAGAGCGGTTTGCCTCTGGTACCGGACCCGTGGGGAGCTCTGGGCGAAGAACTGGGATTACCAGCAGACGAGGTCCTGGCCCGTTTTCAGCGCATGCAGACCGCCGGCGTTATCCGGCGGGTGGCCGCGGTGCCCGACCACTACCGACTGGGTTACCGCTTCAATGGCATGACGGTCTGGGATGTCCGCGACGACGCCATCACCGATATGGGCCGGCAAGTGGGTGAACTGCCCTTTGTCAGCCACTGCTACCGACGGCCGCGGCACCTGCCCTACTGGAACTACAACCTGTTTGCGATGGTTCACGGTACCAGCCGTGAAGAAGTCGAAGACAAGGCTTCGCAGATTCAAGACTTGCTCGGAGACACCTGCGAAGGCCACACCATTCTTTACAGCTCGGCCATCCTTAAAAAAACCGGTCTGCGGCTGCGGAAATCATGAGAGAGGGAGCACCATGTTCAGAATGACCCGCTATATCAAGAGCCTGATGAATCCGACGCCTGTGCGCCCGGTTCCGAAACCCACAGGCCCGGTCGTAATCTGGAATCTGATTCGCCGCTGCAACCTGACCTGCAAACACTGCTATTCCATCTCCGCCGATGTGGATTTCAAGGGCGAATTGAGCACAGATGAGGTTTACACGGTAATGGGCGACCTCAAGGCTTTCGGAGTTCCTGTGCTGATTCTTTCAGGCGGCGAGCCGCTGATGCGCCCGGATATCTTTGACATCTCCCGCCGTGCCAAAGCCATGGGGTTTTATGTGGGCCTTTCCACCAACGGCACACTGATTACCGGGGAGAATATTCATCAGATAGCTCAGGCCGGTTACGACTACGTGGGCATCAGCATCGATGGCCTGGAAAAGACCCATGACGAATTCCGCCAGAAAAAAGGCGCCTTCGCTGCCTCCATGAAGGCAGTGGAGCTCTGCAAACGCGCCGGCATAAAGGTGGGCCTTCGTTTCACACTGACTCAGGATAACTTTCCCGAGTTGCCGGACATGCTCAAGATGCTGGATGAGCACGATATCGACAAGTTCTACCTTTCCCATCTGAACTATTCCGGCCGGGGCGGACGCAACCGCAAACGGGACGCCTGGTATGACATGACCCGGGAGGCCATGACCCTGATGTTCGATCACTGCCATGACGAGCTTCAGAGAGGCATCGAACGGGAATACGTAACGGGCAACAACGATGCGGATGGCCCCTTCCTGCTGCAATGGGCAGCAGAGCACTACCCGGACCAGGTCCCGGCACTTCAGCAACGGCTGACCTGGTGGGGCGGCAATGCCTCAGGGGTCAACATTTCCAATATCGACAACCTGGGGGAAGTGCATCCCGATACATTCTGGTGGGACTACAACCTGGGCAATGTCCGGAACACACCGTTCTCCCGGATCTGGTCAGAAGCCAGTGACTCACTGATGACAGGCTTCCGCCAGACCCCCCGTCCCGTCAAGGGCCGCTGCGCCGACTGCCGTTACCTGCCCGTCTGCAACGGCAACACCCGGGTCCGAGCCCACAACATTTCCGGTGACTTCTGGGAAGAGGACCCTGGCTGTTACCTCACTAACGAAGAAATCGGTGTGCTCGACATGCCCCGGCGGGTTGCCGCGCCGGTCATCGAGATTCCGGTTCACAACCTGTAAGGACAAGCATCATGACAACCAGCCAAAGGAAGAAGTGCCTGGTGGAGTTCCAGTTGGCGGAACAACCCTTACGGGCAGGAGAGGTAGCCATCGTTGGGGCAGGTCCGGGAGACCCCGGACTTCTGACCCTGCGGGCCCTGATGCTGATACAGCAAGCCGATGCCATTGTGTACGACCGCCTGGTTTCGCCCCAGATTATGGAACTGGTGAACCCGGCGGCCGAACGCATTCACGTTGGCAAAGCCAGCGGATGCCATTACGTTCCACAGGAAGACACCAATGAATTGCTGGTGCAGCTGGCGGTCAAACAACGCCGTGTGGTTCGACTGAAAGGCGGGGACCCTTACATCTTCGGCCGTGGTGGCGAGGAAGCAGAATTCCTGGCAGATAACCATATCGACTTCCAGGTGGTACCCGGCATAACCTCCGCCGCCGGTTGCGCTTCCTACTGCGGCATACCGCTGACGCACCGGGATTATTCCCAGAGCGTCACCTTTGTAACGGGCCACCGCAAGGCCGACCAGTCCCTGGAACTGAACTGGCGCGTACTGGCGGCGCCGGGCCAGACCCGGGTGTTCTACATGGGGCTCCACAACGCCCCCACCATTGTCAGGGAACTCATTGGACATGGTTTACCGGCTGACACCCCTGTGGCTCTTGTGGAACGGGGAACCACGCCACAACAGCACATGACAGTTACAACGCTGCTGGAACTCGAGGCTACGATCGCTCGTGAAGGCTTCCAGCCTCCAACGCTGATCATTGTTGGTGAAGTTGTCCGACTGGCCGAGAAACTGGCGCAACCAACCGCTGCCGGCTGGTGCATAAGCCAGCCCGAGGCCAGTGCAGCCATTGCGGGAGGTAGGCCGGCATGAGGATTCACAATATCGCCCCACTGGTTATGGCCTTCAGTCTGTTGATGCCAACCTCGTTACAAGCGACGCCCTCACCGGAAACCGAGTTTTTGTACCAGCAACACTGCGCCAGTTGCCATGGCCAGGATCGTCTTGGCGGCATGGGTCCGGCCCTGCTGCCCGATAATCTGTCACGACTGAAAAAGCCGCAGGCCGAAGACGCCATTCGTAACGGCCGGCCCGCCACCCAGATGCCGGCCTTTGCCGATGTTCTCGGCAAGGAATCCATAACAGCACTGGCCGATTTCATTTACCAACCACCCGCCAGCCCGCCGACCTGGGGCCGGGCCGAAATTCTGGGCAGCCATTTACTGCCCCACCCAAAAGGTACTCTGCCCGATAAGCCGGCTTACCAGGCCGACATGATGAACCTGTTTCTGGTGGTGGAAATCGGCGATCATCACGTTACCCTTCTCGACGGCGACAGGATGGAACCCATCCACCGCTTCCCGAGCCGTTACGCCCTTCATGGCGGACCGAAATACAGTCCTGACGGCCGTTACGTCTACTTTGGCTCACGGGACGGCTGGATAACCAAGTACGACTTGTACAACCTGAAAGTGGTCGCGGAAGTACGCGCCGGTATCAACATGCGCAACATCGCCATTTCGGCCGATGGCGACCACGTTATGGCAGCCAATTATCTGCCCCATACTCTGGTTCTGTTCGACGCCGACAATCTCGAACTCATGGACATCATCCCGGTGGAGAACGGCGCAGGCGCAAGCTCCCGGGTCAGCGCCGTGTACGCGGCTCCACCGCGGAACAGCTTCATTGCCGCCCTGAAGGACATCCCTGAAGCCTGGGAGATCAGCGTGCAGGATGGCAAAGCCAACGTTCGCCGGATGCAAACCGACACCTGGCTCGATGACTTCTTTTTTGACCCGGGCTACGACCATCTCATCGGGGCCGCCCGGGACGGCAGCCATGGTCTGGTGCTCAATCTGGATACCGGCAAAGCCGTCGCCGATCTGCCGCTTCCGGGCATGCCACATCTGGGCTCCGGCATTACCTGGGAGCACCAGGGCAGACGGGTGATGGCCACCCCCCACTTTCGCACCGGCGCCGTTTCCATCATCGATATGGACAGCTGGGAGATCATCAAGACCCTCCAGACCGAGGGGCCGGGCTTCTTTATGCGAAGCCACAAAAACTCCCGCTATGCCTGGGTCGACGTTTTTTTCGGTCCCAACAAGGATAAGGTCCACGTCATCGACAAACAGACCCTGGAAATCGTCAAAACGTTACAGCCCGAACCGGGTAAGGTTGCTGCCCATGTAGAATTCGACCGCTACGGTGAAAAACTCCTGCTGAGCATATGGGACAAGGACGGTGCGGTAGTCGTCTACGACGCAGACACCCTGGAAGAAGAGAAACGGATTCCCATGAACAAACCCTCCGGCAAATATAACGTCTGGAACAAGATCAACTACGAAGAGGGAACCAGTCATTGATCGTTATCGACTCAGTGAAAAAGCCTTAATGATTTAAGTCATTTCATAAGATGTTTCTTTGATACCATAATTGACCTGACACTCATAACAGGGTCAAAGCAATGAACTCATTTTTCAGGCCACACGTAGCCTCCTCGCCCTGCATGCTTGGAGAAGACAATCCAGACATCATCCAGCAAGATGCCGCATCAGATTCCACGGCACTGCTGAACGGCCTGAGTCGGGTTTTCGGAATCCGCCTGGAAGGACATGAAAACGATCCGGACGCTCGGTTTCTGGCAGACCTGGCCCGCCTGTTTCATCTTTGCAGGATTGACCCCGAAACCGCCATGGAAAAGCACGATACGCCTTGGGCAAATGTTTATCTGATTCAGTACGGCATACTGCGGCTGTTCCGGGAAGCCCCCAGTGGCAAGGTGTCCGTGCACCATTTCTTTTCTGAAGGCGATATGGTCTGGCCGGTTTTTGGCCGTAGCCGAACCGTCAGAAATACCCTCTGCCTGACTTCAGTAACGCCGGTAACAGCGTGGGTTGCCGACTTCGCTGCCTTCCGGTCTGCAATCCAGTCTCACGGTGAGGGACTCTGGCCCCAGTTCGCCCTTGCCCTGACGGAAGAAATTGCCGAGCTGACCAGCATGAGAGAGTTCCGCAAGCACACCATGCCGGCAAGAGAACGATACAAGTTACTGCTTGAGGAATACCCGGAGCTGGTTAAACGGGTACCGGATAATCAACTGGCATCATGGCTCGGCGTCGTGCCAGCGACCTTTTCCCGGCTGAAAACCGCGAGTGCGAAAATTCGGCCATGAGGCGAGACGCCAACCAGGCACAACATAAAAAAGGGCAGCACGCTCTCGCCTGCTGCCCTGGAAAACGCTCAACGCTTTGGTAATGCTTCAGATTCAGCCGTGCAGTTTTACCGCCAGCTCGGCTACATGCTTGCCCTGGAAGCGGGCGATGGCCAATTCTTTCTCACTCGGCTGCCGTGAGCCGTCCCCTCCAGCGATGGTCGACGCTCCGTAGGGCGTTCCGCCATTCACTTCCGAGATGTCGAAAAACTCAGGGATCCCATAGCCCAGGGGGACGATCACCATGCCGTGATGGGCCAGGGTGGTCCAGAATGAGCTGATGGTGTGCTCTTGCCCACCACCGGTGCCTGTAGAGGTAAACACGCTGGCCACCTTGCCATGGAGCTTGCCCTCGGCCCACAGCCCACCGGTCTGATCGAGGAATGTCCGCATCTGCCCGGCCATATTGCCAAACCGGGTCGGTGTGCCAAATATCACCGCGTCGTATTCGGCCAGTTCTTTCGGGTCGGCTACGGGAGCTTGCTGGTCTACCTTACCGCCAGCACTCAGGAACGCCTGATCAGACATGGTTTCCGGCACCCGCTTGATCGTAACTTCGGCGCCATCAACCTCTTTTGCACCTTCGGCAATGGTCTTCGCCATCGTCTCGATGTGGCCGTACATGGAGTAATAAAGAACAAGTACTTTTGCCATCTGGAAAACCTCCTCTGTCCGCAATCTGTTATACGCATGCTAACCAGCGGTGGACTCGAGAGAAATCGGAACTTTTCCGACAGGTTGTTCAGTTTTTCTGAACAGCCTCACAAGATGGTCACGATCAGCCATTGCGTACACGTGTACGCTCAAGTATTTTATGGGCATGGCTTACAAGGAAGACCCCTCAGTGACAGCATCTGTATCCCCGACACAGAACATCCATCACCGCATTGAAGAGTGGCTGAACAGTGCCACCCACGGGCTCGGCGCTATATTGAGTGTTATTGGCACGATTGCGCTGATCGTGGGCGCCAGCCAGGTCGGGGATGCCTGGAAAATCGTGAGCTTCAGTATTTTCGGCGCTTCCCTGATTCTGCTGTACCTGGCGTCCGCCCTGTATCACGGTGCCCGGCGGCCAGAACTGAAAAGGGCATTCAAAACCCTTGATCATTGCGCCATTTTTCTGCTGATCGCCGGAACCTACACGCCGTTTCTGCTTGTGAACATGCGTGGAACGGTGGGCTGGACCCTGTTTGCTGTGATCTGGTCGCTTGCGATCACCGGCGTGGTGCTGAAGGTGATTTTCAAGAACCGCTTCAAGCTCGCAAGGGTCGGCATCTATGTGGCCATGGGCTGGCTGATCACGTTCGCCTCTTCCGACCTGGTGGCCAACCTGAGTGAAACAGCCCTTAACCTGACGATCGCCGGCGGCGTTGTCTACACCGCCGGTGTCGCCTTCTATCTGGCCGACCGCATTCCCTACATGCATGCGATCTGGCACCTGTTCGTGATCGGCGGCAGCGCCTGCCACTTCAGTGCCATCTATTTTGGCGTGCTGCCGCACACGGTCTGATCAGAACGCCCAGACCATCGCCATCAGCACGCCCCACGCCAGCAGTGAAGCCGCCATCACGGTGTAGGTGGCGGACATGACCACGACATCGTTATCACTTCGCTCGCAGAATGACCGAACGCCCTGATAGACCAGAGCGCAGGACAGGAACAGTGCGGCAAACATGGCCACAACACTCACCGCCAGCACGGGCACCAGCAACGCCAGTGATGACAGCCAGAGCGGTAGCGGTGCGATTGCAGCCAGCAAATAGGCATCCTGATAACTGATTTTTAGTTGATGGCTGTCCATAACGGCGCGTATCAGCCAGCCCATCACGAAGAACGTGAGCAACTCTGCCAGGAACAGAATTGTAGTGATGAAGCGCCACTCCTTGTCTCCGAAGCCCTGCATAAAGGCGTCTCCATACTGCGTACCAGCATAGTAGAGCAGCACCGGCGGCAGAAACGACATAGGTACTACAACCACCCATGCCAGGAACGGAATGGACAGGTCCAGGCGCCGCAGCTCTGACCAGGCGCCATTGCCGGAAAACGGTAGACGGGCAAGTTGTGTAATATTCATGATGCACCTTTAAAATGTATCCCGCGTTATTTTTACTGATAGTTACGGTACGCCGACGGGTCAAGGACACGAGATGACTTCAGACAACTCGGGCATGCCACGAAAGAACATCCATGCTTTCTGGCTGTTCTTCCCCGCCGCATCACTGTTCGCAGCATTGACGGTTCCCCTGTCGATTTTCAGCGTGCTGTCCGGGACAGGCTGGCCACCTGGATTACTGGGTGCAGGACACGGCCATGAATTGATCTTCGGCTTCGCCCTGGCTCTTGTCGCCGGCTACACGCTTGGTCCTCAACCGTACCGGGTGCTTACCGTACTCTTCGTACTCTGGTTACTCGCGAGGGTGAGCTGGATCCTGGCCCCGGAAAGTCTTGCAGCCCAGCTGTTAAGCCCGGCTTTCGCTCTCTTGCTGGCGCGCCACGCTGTCCCGAGATTTCAGGCAGCCAAAAAGTGGCGCAACCGGATTGCCGGCCCGCTGATTCTCCTTCTCTGCCTGTTGTCGGCGGTTTTCTGGCTCGCCGGCAGCACAATAGCCGCAAGCGCATCGGCAATACCGGATAGTCGCCGGGTACTGACGATCGCGATTGTCGGCTTGCTGCTTCTGATGACGTTTATCGGGGGGCGCATCATCGCACCGGCCGTAGCGGGCACGCTGGAGAAGCAAGGCATTGCAATTGAGGCCCGGGTTCAGCCACAGGTTGAGGGAACCCTTCTGGCCACCTTGTTGCTGGCATTGCTGTTGAGTTTTCTGCCAGTCGCGGCCCCGGCCGTTGGGCTTTTGTTGCTCGCTGCGGGTTTTCTGATTGTGATTCGCACGGTTCGCTGGAAACTCTGGCATTGCCGAAACCGGCCAGACCTTCTGGTGTTGGCACTGGGCTACCTCTGGCTGGCTGCCGGTGCGGTTTTGAGCGGCCTAAGCCTACTGACAAGGAACGATCCTCTTGCTTCCATGCACCTGATTACCATCGGTGGCCTGGGCACGCTTTCCACCAGCGTCATGCTGCGCCTGGCCTGGCAGCGAGCCAGACGAACGGTGCCACCCGCCTGGCAGGTTGCTGGCCTAGCTTCAGGCATGGCCGTTGCTGCTATCGCACGCCTCTACGCAGGGCACACGCCGTTTCTCGAACCGGCTGCTCTCTGGCTCTCAGCGGCGAGCTGGTCCTGCATCTATGGCCTTGTGGCGCTGCAGGTGGCTTTGCTGTTCAGACACGTCCAGAACCGGCGGAAATGATTGGCTACCTCTACTGCGCCGACAACCGGTTTGCCTACCCCCTTCGGAATATTACCGCTGCATCTTACTGATTTTTATGACTTTTAAAGGGCAAAAACGGCATGAAAATAGCGCCTGAAAATCGACCACTCGCGCCGCATTCTTGTCCTTGAGCAATATCAAGAATTACTCCCCGCACTGCTTTGCACAATGGCACAAAGCCCTGAAGCCTCTGACCCGAGGCCATGGGTAAAGCAAACCGAGGAGCACACATCATGGCCAACAGTACAGCGAGCGCCGGACAGATAGGCGCGAAGAACAGGACAAACGCTGACATCGAAAACTGGGATGTCGAAAGCGAAGAATTCTGGCAACGGGAAGGCAAGCGCATTGCGTCCCGCAACCTGTGGATTTCCATACCCAGCCTTCTGATGGGCTTTGCCGTCTGGCTGATGTGGGGAATGATCACCACCCAGATGAAAAACCTGGGGTTTCCGTTCAGCATTGAACAGCTGTTTACCCTGTCTGCGATTGCGGGTCTGTCTGGCGCTACTTTGCGGATTCCGGCCTCGTTCATGATCAAGATTGCCGGCGGACGGAACACCGTGTTCCTGACCACCGCCCTGCTGATGATTCCTGCTGCCGGTACCGGCATTGCTCTGATGAATCCGGATACGCCGTTTATTGTCTTCCAGGCTCTTGCCCTGCTCTCCGGCATCGGTGGCGGTAACTTTGCATGCTCCATGAGCAACATCAGCACCTTCTACCCGAAAAGCAAGCAGGGCTATGGCCTGGGCATGAATGCCGGTCTCGGTAACTTCGGCGTGACCACCATGCAGGTGCTCATTCCGCTGGTGATGACTGTCGGTATCTTCGGCGCCCTGGCCGGTGACCCGATGCAACTGCAGAGCCCCAGCGGCACGCTGATTGGCCGAATCGAAGCGGGTACCGATACCTGGATCCAGAACGCCGGGTTTATCTGGCTCGTTTTTCTGATTCCGCTCGCGTTTGCCGGCTGGTTTGGCATGAACAACCTGAAAGTGGTCACTCCCAATCCCGGCAACCCACTCTCGGCCTTTGGCAAGATTCTGGGGCTCTACGGCGTAGGCATTCTCGCCTCTATCGCAGGCGTCTGGGCCCTGGGTGTATTGAACATGTGGCTGGCCCTGCCTCTGACGATTGTACTCACGCTGATTCTTCTGCGGCTGATACCGGGCGACATCAAGCCCAACATCCAGGCCCAGTTCGCGATCTTCAGCAACAAGCACACCTGGTCCATGACTGTCCTCTACATCCTTACCTTTGGATCATTCATCGGCTTCTCCGCTGCCCTGCCGCTGTCTATCAGCGTTATCTTCGGCAACATGATGGAAGTAGCGGCCGATGGCACGGTCACCCGCGTGGTGAACCCGGATGCGCCCAGCGCACTCACCTGGGCCTGGATGGGACCGTTTGTAGGCGCGCTGATTCGCCCCGTGGGCGGCTGGATTTCTGACAAGGTGGGAGGCTCCATTGTTACCCAGATCATCTCGGTTGTGATGGTTGCAGCCTCTGTAGCAACCGGTTATGTGATGATGCTGGCCTACAACTCCACTGATCCGAACACCTACTTCGCGCCCTTCCTGATTCTGTTCATCATCATGTTTGCGGCCAGTGGCATCGGCAATGGCTCCACCTTCCGCAGCATCGGATTTATCTTTAACCAGCAGCAGAAAGGCCCGGTTTTGGGCTGGACCTCCGCGGTTGCTGCCTACGGTGCGTTCATTGCGCCACGAGTGATGGGGCAGGAAATCCAGGCGGGCACTCCGGAAGTGGCCATGTACGGGTTTGCGGTGTTCTACGCACTCTGCCTGGTGGTGAACTGGTGGTTCTACCTGCGCAAGAACGCGTACATAAAGAATCCTTGATTCTGAGCTTGCCCATAAACCGGCGCCCATCATGGGCGCCGGTTTTTTTATGCCAGTCCCTCACCGAATTCCCTCTTTCACCGAAGCCCATCCCTTTGCCGAATGACGTATCTGATGGCAAATGCTAGATTTAGAATAATGGATTTCAGTCCAATGGAATCAGCGAGTCTGCCATGTCCTTCGAAGAACTCTTTGACGCAAGCTACGAGCGCGTCCTTCAACCCCCACCGGGAGTCCCTGACTTCTTTGAAGCCTTCTACCGCCGATTCCTGATGGCCTCGCCAGAAGTCCGGGCACTGTTTCGCAATACCGATATGGCCGTTCAGCGAAGTATGCTGAAGAAATCCTTTTTCAGTCTCGTGGCGTTTTACGCCAGCGGCAGCGTTGACGATGTTCTCCACCGGATAGCCTGCCTGCACAGTGCCCGCCATCTCAGTATCAAGCCCCACCTTTACGATCTCTGGCTCGACTGCCTGATGGACACGGTAAGGGCCTATGACTGGCAGTACAGCGACGATGTCGAACTGGCCTGGAGGCTGGTCCTCAGCCCCGGAATCACCTATATGAAATTCGGGTATGATCACTTCTGATCTGAGACAGGCATGACCTCCCCTAAAACCAAAAAAGGCCGCCGGGCAATGCCTCGGCGGCCTGTCTCTCATCAGTGATACGTCACCCGGCAGCAGTAGCCTGCCTGCGACGCTCTTCCTCTTCAATCTGAAGGTCGACAGAAGATACCTGATACTCATCTGCAAACCCTGATTCCGGCTCTTTCAGCCACATCATGCACAGCAACCAGCTTATAAACGCACCGCCGGCAATGATGTAGAAGAACTGGGTCGGGGTTACGAAGGTGAAGATAGTCAGGTAAACCACCGCACCCACGTTGCCATAGGCGCCCGCCATGCCGGAAATCTGACCGGTGAGGCGCCGCTTGATGGAGGGGATAATGCCGAAGGTGGCGCCTTCTGCCCCCTGCACGAAGAAGGACGTGAATACAGTAATGCCCACGGCAATGATCAGCGGCCAGTTGGAGTTCATCAGCCCCATAAGCGCGAAGCCGACAGAAATGCCGAACATGTAGCTGAGCATCACAAACCGGCGGTTACCCATTCGATCTGATACCAGGCCACCCATGGGGCGCGCCACCAGGTTCACGAAGGCAAAGGAGGCAGCGATAAGGCCGGCAGCGGTCGCGCTCAGGCTCCAGGTTTCCTCGAAGAACATCGGCAGCATGGAGACTACCGCCAGCTCGGCACCAAAGTTGGCGAAGTAGGTACTGTTCAGAGCGGCAACGCTGTTGAACGGGTACTTGTCATCTTCGGGCACGCCTTTTTTCAGGATCGGCACATTCACCCGCAGGATCTGGATAATCTGGTAGGTCACGATGGCCACAATAACCGCGTAGCAAATAGCGGCGCCGGTGGCGCTCAGATAGCCCATGTTCTCGATGCGCCATACCAGGATCGCCAGCACGCCCACCAGGGGAATGGTCCAGAGGATAAGCTTGATCATGTCGCCCCAGCTGCTGACTTCCAGCGCTACGGCCTTGCGGGGCTTACGGTGGACTGTGCCGGCCGGACCGTCGGTAATCGCAAACCAGTAATACACGCCATAGGCCGCCATCACGATCGCGCTCTGGGCGATGGCCCAGCGCCAGCCGTCCTCACCGCCATACATGTGCAGCGCGATGGTTGGCAGGGTAATGGCCGCAGCGGCAGAACCGAAGTTGCCCCAACCGGCATAGAAGCCCTCGGCAAAACCGATGTCTTTGGGCTTGAACCACATGGCGGTCATGTGGATACCGACCACGAAGCTGGCACCGATAGAGCTGAGCACCAGACGGCTGACCAGCAGTTGCGTCATGGTATTACCAAAGGCAAACACCAGAGCCGGGATGGACATCAGGACCATCAGAACGGAAAACACCCGACGGGGACCAAAACGGTCCAGGGCCATGCCCACGATGATCCGGGCAGGAATGGTCAATGCCACGTTGCAGATAGCAAACAGGCGGAGGTCATCGGCGGTCAGCCAATTGACGCTTTTGAGCATGCTCGATGCCAGCGGCGCCATGTTGAACCACACATAGAAGGTAATAAAGAATGCAATCCAGGTCAGGTGCAGTGCTCTGACTTCAGGATTCTTGACGTGGAAAACGTCTGCGACTTTCATGTCAGCCTCCCTGGGCTTTCAGATTCAGAAACGGTTGCTGGCCAGACTCAACGGCTGGGCAGAATAAGAAGCGGGCACTGGATGCGGCGGGCAAGGAATGAGCTCACGCTGCCGAAGGTCATGTAATCCAGTTCGTCCACGAAATAGGTCAGTGAGCGGGCGATGAAGCCACCGTCGGGCTCATGGCTGTGGCGCGCGATAACCAGCATGTCCGGGTGGACCTTCTTTTCCGCGGCGAACAGCAGCATTTTTCTGGGGTCGCCCTCCAGAAGCATGTTCTCGGCTGAAATCTGTTCCTGGTCACATAACTCCATGGCCTCAGCCAGGTGCTTTTTGAGCTCTGATACTTCTTCCTGGAACAGGTCTTCGTTTCCGGAGGTGATGTCCCGGGGATTCTCGGCAACTGCAACCAGGGTGATTACAGGTTTGAGATCGCGAAACATGGTGATGGTCTGAGCCAGCGCCAACCTGGCATTTCGCGATCCGTCGTAGGCAATCATGATTTTCATTTCTGGGTTCTCCCGAGGGCGTTTTGCCCCCCTCTCAAAGGCGATTTCAAAAGGCATCCATTGATATCTGTCAGCATTAGCCCACACTCTGGTGGCGCCCATAATTGACGTATATCAACCCTTTCAACGCGTACCCCACGAGAGAAATCAAGGGCCTATCCCCTGCGCGCCAAAACCCTCAAATTGCCTACCACCACTGCACCCAGCAGGAGGTACCTCCAATGCCCCGCATGGAAAAACCCTGTTTTTGGTATGGTTTAAGAGGTGCTTTCAGACAGCACTCGATGGATATTTGAAAGGAGGGGAAAAATGGCCATTAGCCCGTCAAAACCCGAGCAATACCGCGCGCTGGGTTTATCCACGTTCGCTTTCACTCTGTGCTTTGCGGTCTGGACCATTTTCTCCATCATCGGGATTCGCATAAGCGAAGATCTCGGGCTCTCGGATACCCAGTTGGGTCTGCTGATGGCGACGCCAATTCTGACCGGCTCGGTAAGCCGGCTATTCCTCGGCATATGGACAGACCGGTATGGCGGTCGCTGGGTATTCGGCATTCTGATGCTGACCACCGCCGCCTGCGTGTATCTGCTCACCTTCGCTACGACCTACCTCATGCTGTTGATCGGTGCCCTGGGTGTGGGCCTGGCAGGCGGGGCTTTTATCGTGGGGGTGGCCTACACGGCGGCCTGGTTTGAACCGGAGCACCAGGGCACAGCGCTGGGCATTTTCGGGGCGGGTAACGTGGGCGCGGCAGTAACCAACTTCGGCGCCCCCTTCCTGCTGGTGGCATTCGGCTGGGAAAGCACCGCACAGATCTACGCCACGGTGCTGGCAATCATGGGTGTCGCCTTCATTCTTTTGGCCAAGGAAGATCCCCTGGCCGCAGAGCGGGCCGGCAGCAAGCCCAAGACATTCCTTGAGCAGATGGAACCCCTGCGGGAGCTGAGGGTCTGGCGCTTTGCCCTTTACTACTTCTTCGTGTTCGGCGCCTTTGTAGCTTTGGCACTCTGGCTGCCGCACTTCCTGATTGGCGTTTATGGCCTGGACATCAAAACCGCCGGCATCATTGCCGCGCTCTACACCATCCCGGCTTCCCTGTTCCGGATTCTGGGCGGCTGGATGTCAGACCGCTTCGGCGCCCGCCGGGTCATGTACTGGACCTTCGGCGCCTCGGTTCTGTGCACGTTTCTGCTGAGCTATCCGCCCACCGATTACGTGGTCCAGGGCATTGATGGCGACATCCGCTTTACCCTGGCCATAAACCTGCCCTTGTTCGTGGCGCTGATCTTTATCCTCGGATTCTTCATGTCCCTCGGCAAGGCAGCCGTGTACAAGCACATTCCGGTCTACTACCCCATGCACGTCGGCGCTGTAGGCGGCGTGGTTGGCATGATTGGCGGACTTGGAGGATTCATCCTGCCACTGACCTTTGGCGTACTGAACGACCTCACAGGCATCTGGCAGAGCTGCTTTATGCTGATGTTCGTGATCGTGGCAGCTGCCCTGGCGTGGATGCACTACGCAATCCGCTCTGCCGAGCGGGTGGAGTGGGCCGCAAACGAGGAAAGAACCGACCTCCCGGAACTGGCCTCTCCACAATTGTTTTACCCACTGAACCGTAAAAAACCCAAAGACCCGTTGGCGCCACCGCCAAAAGCCGGCGGATCATAGGACTGCTTGATTGATTGCCTCCCCTTGCCCCGCACTGCGGGGCTTTTTCGTATAATGGCGGCACTGCAATGAGGCTGATTCGGTAAACGGGAGAACCATCATGGCCAAGTGGCTGGTTAAATCAGAGCCCGCGGAATGCGGCATCGAGGATTTCGCCAAGGCGCCAGACGGGATTATCCCGTGGGACGGCGTGCGCAACTACCAGGCCCGCAACTTTCTGGCCCGCATGGCAGAAGGCGACGAAGTCTTCCTGTACCACTCCAGCTGCAAACACATCGGAATTGCCGGTATCGTCATGGTTGTTCGCAGCGCCTATCCCGACCCCACCCAGTTTGACCCGGAATCGCCCTACCACGATGCCAAGAGCACGAAGGAAAAGCCTCGCTGGCAGGCTGTAGACATGAAGTACGTCCGCACGCTGCCAAAGCTGATCCCACTGGATGAGCTGAAATCCATGGCCGGGCTCGAAAACCTGCCTCTGGTGCGCAAAGGTAACCGGCTTTCCGTCATGCCGGTGAGCGAACGGGAATGGCAGATCATCTTGCAGCAGGTTAATCAGGCCTAGTCTATCCAATTTATTCAAGGCCCTTTAGAATTCGGCCCTTCCCCGAACTATCTGGAGCCGCCGTCTGCCATGTCGTCCCAATTAAGCCCCGCCTCCGGTTTCGAGAGACTCCGCCGTATTGAATCCAGCAAGGTTTTCCAGGGCGCCGTCATTACCATCATCATTTTGTCGGCGCTGACCATTGGCGCCAAAACCTATGATCTGCCCCCCCTGGTGGAGAAGTCGCTCATCGTGATGGACAACGCCATCACCCTCTTCTTCCTGGTGGAAATCCTGTTCCGTTTCGGTGTGTGTGCCAACAAGAAACGCTTTCTGTTCGACGGCTGGAACCTGTTCGATACCCTGGTGGTGATCGGCAGTCTGATTCCTCTGGATAATTCCGAAGCGGTGTTGCTGGGGCGACTTCTGAGAGTGTTCCGGGTGTTGCGCCTGGTGTCGGTGGTGCCCGAACTCAGGTTCCTGATCAATTCGCTGTTAAAGGCGATCCCGCGCATGGGCTATATCGCCCTGCTGATGTTCATCATCTTCTACATATACGCGGCCATGGGTTCCATGTTCTTCGCCAGCGTGGACGAGGAACTGTGGGGCGACGTGGCCATAGCCATGCTGACGCTGTTCCGGGTGGCCACCTTCGAGGACTGGACGGACGTGATGTACGCCACCATGGAGCAATACCCGCTTAGCTGGATTTTCTACCTCACCTTCATTTTCCTCACAGCGTTTGTGTTCCTGAACATGATGATCGGGGCGATCCTGGAAGTTATGGGCGAGGAGCAGAACGCCAAGCAGGCCCAGAAGGCTCACGATGAGCGGGACGAGATTGCCCGCCAGCTCCAGGCAGTGCAGGTTCAGCTGGCGGAACTGACAAAGCAGGTCAGCGAAAAACGCTGACTCAGAATGGCTTGGTCATCGCCAGATGCAGAATGGCGCTCACCTGTACCAGGGCAAGTACGGCGGCTGAAATTCGAACGGGCTTGCCCAGGGTGGTCTTCAGAGCGAATACGCCGGCAATGATGTAGCCGAACAGCAACACGATCTTGGCAATCAGCCACCCGGGCATGGCCGAGGCGTAGCCGGCGACAAAAACCAGGGAAATGGCCGCCACCAACAGAATCGTGTCGTTGATGTGGGGAATAAACCGCAGCGGGGTCTGGCGCCAGCCAGGCCGACCGACCGCGTCCAGCAGCAGCCGCAGGGCAAACAGCGTGATAGTCAGGTACGCAGTGGTCATGTGCAGGTGCTTCAGGATCATGTACGACGTCATGGAAGTTCCCTTGTAATTGAATGGGTTGCGCCTATTGTACGCAATCTACCTCCAAGCAGGTATGGTTAACAAAGTCGGCAGGGTTTAACATATACACAAAATACATGTATATGGGAGACATCTATGCGGGCCATTCCGACTTCCCCTGATCGGGCGTCTGCCAGCGTCGGTCAGTTATTTTCCTATCCATTCCGGATCTTCTTTCTGTCCATGACCGTTCTGGCTCTCGCCGCCATCCCCCTCTGGGTAATGCAGGTAAACGGAGTTATCAGCCTGCCTCTGGCGATGCCAGGATTATTCTGGCACCAACACGAAATGCTGTTCGGGTTCCTCTCGGCAGCTATCGCGGGGTTCCTGCTGACCGCCGTCTGCGTGTGGACCCAGACCGAGCGTACCCACGGATTCAGACTGGTGCTGCTATGGGGCGTCTGGCTCGCCGGCCGTCTGTTGTTGGCAACCGGAGCAGACCTTCCATACTGGCTGGTACAGGGCGTGAACCTCGCTTTCCTGCCTCTGGTAATGGTGGATGCCGGCTGGCGAATCTGGCATGCCCGGCAAAAAAGACAGCTGATGATCATGGTGGTGCTCGGCCTGCTCTGGCTGATGCAAATCGGCTTCGTTACACGTCTGGACATGACCTTCAGTTACGGCGCCCTGATCATGGCCATGGCACTGATCAGCATCATCGGAGGGCGCATCACGCCGGCATTTTCCGGCGGTTGGTTGCGCCAGCGCGGCTTCGACGGCAACGTGGTGAAAACGGTCCCCGCCCTCGATATGGCAACGATTTTCAGCCTGATTCTGCTGATGGCTTCCCTTGTCACCGGCTGGGAAACCGTTACCGGTGCTCTGGCCCTGCTGTCCGGTACGCTTATGCTGGTGCGGCTGGCTGGCTGGAAAGGCTGGCTTGTGCGTCGGGAACCCCTGCTCTGGATTCTGCACCTGTCCATATTGTGGGTGCCGGTCGCCCTGTTCCTGCTGGCAGGCACATTGTTCGCCGGCTGGCCGTCCAACGCGTGGAGTCACGCTGCCGGAACCGGAGCGGTCGCATGCCTGATTCTGGGGGTTATTGCACGGGTGGCACTCGGCCACAGCGGCAGACCGCTGGTGTTACCAAGGGGGATGGTGCTTGCGTTCGTCGCGATTCATCTGGCCGCGCTGGTACGGGTGCTCACGGCCTTCGAAATTATCCCATGGCACCCCGGCATTGGCAGCAGCACCCTGCTCTGGCTGTTTGCTTTCGGTATGTTCCTTTACCGCTACACCGGCATCCTGGCCAGCCCCAGACCGGATGGCCGCGAAGGCTGAAACCGCTGGCTGGTCAGGCGGCTAACTCCTGCCTGACCAGCGACTCGAACCTTGCCCTCGCCTGGCGAAACCGGCTCGCCGGGAAGTGAATACTTATTCCTTCCAGGGCCGCCAATAGCATTTCAAGGTGCGCATCCCAGCCCGCGCACGCAATGGGCACAAGTTCATCATCGGGCAGCAGCAATATCAGTGACAGACGGGTTCCCTCGTCGATGGGCTCAAGCTCCCATACCAACGGCCGCTCGGCGGAATCGCCGGAACTCCAGGAATAGGCCAGGCGACGATTGGGCTGGCAATCCGTCACGCGGCAATCGATCGGCATACCGCTGTTACCGAAATCAAGCTGAACCCGACCGCCCGGCCGGGCGTCGAGTGTGCCCGGAGCCAACCACTCTGCCAGACACACCGAGTCGGTGAGCATTTCCCAGACGCGTTCCGGCAAATGCCCGGTCTCTCTTTCCAGACATACCATGACCCGGTCACCCTTGCGCCGGATCTTGCCTTCGATGGTTTCCTCATACCCGGACATACGATGTCCTCCTTGCCGGTTTCGACTCTCCGGATTTCGCAAAACGGACTCTGGATGATTGTATTCGCGGGCACGTGCATCCACCTTGATGACCATCAAACGGGTGGGAACAGAAGTAAGGCGGGAACTTCAAACGGGCAATCATCCACTAAAGGTCAATAGCTCCTCGTGAAATTCGAGCTAAAGTATGAGGAAATCATTTTGTAACAGAGACACTGGCACTATGAACCCGGATCATTTTGATAAAGAAGACCTGATCAAATGCGGCCATGGCGAGCTCTTCCCTGGCTCCATGCGTCTGCCCATCAACGAGATGCTGATGTTCGACCGCGTCACGCATATCGCAGACGACGATGGCCTCTACGGCAAAGGCAGCCTGGTAGCGGAGCTCGACATCAATCCGGACCTGTGGTTTTTCAAGGTACACTTCGTTGATGATCCTGTGATGCCCGGTTGTCTTGGCCTGGATGCCATGTGGCAGCTGGTTGGCTTCTTCCTGGCCTGGGGTGGCGGTGAAGGCAAGGGTCGCGCACTGGGCGCCGGCGAAGTGAAGTTTACCGGCCAGGTGCTGCCCACAGCCAAGAAGGTCACTTACCACCTGGATCTGAAGCGTGTGATCAGGCGCAAGCTGACCATGGCAATCGCTGACGGCCGGATGGAAGTAGACGGCCGGGAAATCTACACAGCCAAAGACCTGCGGGTTGGCATGTTCACTTCGACCGATGATTTTTAGGAGTTAACAGGATGCGTCGTGTTGTAATCACCGGTATGGGCATCGTTTCCAGCCTTGGTACCAACCAGAAGGAAGTCGCCCAGTCCCTCAAGGAATCCCGTTCCGGCATAGGCTTCAGCGAAGAAGCCCGGGATAACGGTCTGCGCAGCCACATCTGCGGCCAGATCAACCTGAACCTACCGGAATTGATTGACCGTAAACTGTGGCGCTTCATGTGCCCGGCTTCCGGCTATACCTACCTGGCCATGCGCGAGGCTATCGAACAGGCCGGGCTGACCGACGAACACATCAAGGCCGATACCACCGGCATTATCTTCGGTCAGGGTGGCGCGTCGACGGTTGAGTTGCTGGATTCCATAGACACACATCGCGACCGCGGCATCCGCCGTGTTGGCCCTTATCGCGTGCCGCGCACCATGGGCAGCGCGATCAACGCGTCACTGGCAACCGGGTTTGGTATTCGCGGCATTAACTACGGCATTACCTCCGCCTGCGCCACCAGCGCGCATTCCATCGGCCATGCCGCCGACCTGATTGCGCTCGGGCGCCAGGATGTGATGTTTGCCGGCGGCGGTGAGGATATCCATTGGACCCTGAGCCTGCTGTTCGATGCCATGGGTGCCCTGTCTACGAAATACAACGACACGCCGGAACTGGCTTCACGCACCTATGACGCAAACCGGGATGGCTTTGTCATCTCTGGTGGCGGCGGCGTGCTGGCACTTGAGGCCCTGGAACACGCCGAGGCCCGTGGCGCAAATATCCTGGCGGAACTGGTCGGCTTTGGTGCCACCTCAGACGGCGCGGATATGGTCGCCCCGAGTGGCGAAGGCGCAGTGCGGTGCATGAAGCAGGCCATGAAAAACCTGGATGGCGAGATCAGCTACATCAATACCCACGGCACCAGCACACCGGCCGGTGATGTAACCGAGCTGAAAGCGCTGAAAGAGACGTTTGGCGACAAGATTCCGCCGCTGAGCTCCACCAAGCCCCTGTGTGGTCACGCCCTGGGTGCCGCCGGCGTGCACGAAGCCATTTACAGCCTGATCATGCAGCGTGAAGGTTTCATTGCGCCGTCTGCCAACATCCAGACACTCGATGAAGGCGCAGAAGGTTATCCAATTGTCCGTGAGCGCATGGACAACCAGAACCTCGACCTGGTGATGAGCAACAGCTTTGGCTTTGGCGGTACCAACGCCACGCTGGTGTTCAAGAAAGTCTGAGCCTGATCAGGAAAGCCTGACAGAACGATATTCAGCCGGGGATGTCCCCATCCAGCGCTTGAAAGCCCGGCTGAATGCGCTCAACTCCGAAAACCCGAGCTGCTCGGCAATTTCCACCAGCGGCTTGGTCCTATCCTGCATATAAGTCAGCGCCTGCCGCCGCCGAACATCCTCAAGCAGCCGGGCGAATGTCAGCCCCTCACGCTTCAGTTTCTTGTGCAGCGTGTAACGGCTCATGTGCAGCTGCGACGCCACGACTTCCACACCAACCTTGCCACGAGCAAGCTGAACACTGATCAGGGAACTGACCCTGACACTCAGCGAAGCCCGCGCCACCTCTGGCGTCAGAGGCTTTGATGCCATCTGGAACTCCTCCTTTGCAACGCATCGGCTCGAAATACCGGAACCGCGAGCGTACACATGTTAGCCGAAAACAATCAATACGACCTTTGAGCAGGATCAAGGGAACATCCGACCGCATACGGCAAAATGCCCCGCTTTCAGAATCCCCCGGAGCCACTATGAACACCCCGGAACTGCTCGCCCCCGCGGGCACCCCCGAACACCTGGAAACGGCCTTTGCCTACGGCGCCGACGCTGTCTACGCCGGCCAGCCCCGCTACTCGCTGAGAGTAAGAAACAACAGTTTCAAAGACGTTGCAGCCCTCGGCGCCGGCATTGAACGGGCCCACGAACTGGGCAAACAGTTCTACCTTGTCTCCAACATAGCACCTCACAACGACAAGGTGCGCTCCTACCTCAGGGATCTGGAACCGGTACTGGAGCAAAAACCCGATGCCCTGATCATGTCGGATCCCGGCCTGATCATGCTCGTACGGGAACAATGGCCAGACCAGCCCATCCATCTCTCGGTACAGGCCAACGCGGTGAACTGGGCTACCGTAGAATTCTGGCGCCGACAGGGCATCAGCCGGGTCATCCTCTCCCGGGAACTGGCACTGAATGAGATTCGCGAGATCCGCGATCGGGTGCCGGAAATGGAACTGGAAGTCTTCGTGCACGGCGCCCTGTGCATGGCCTATTCGGGCCGCTGCTTGCTCTCGGGTTACATGAATCACCGGGACGCCAACCAGGGCGCCTGCACCAACGCCTGCCGCTGGAATTACAAACAGGTACAGCACGGCCACGACCAGACCGGCGACCTGATTGCCACCTGTGGCAGCAGCGACGTACAGGAAATGACGCCGAAAGAAATCCTGCTGGAAGAACCCAACCGCCCGGGCAGCTTCATTCCCGCCTACGAGGATGAGCACGGCACCTACATCATGAACTCAAAGGATTTGAGAGCAGTTCAGCACGTGGCTGAACTGGCAAAGATGGGCGTTCATTCCCTGAAAATCGAAGGCCGTACGAAGAGCACCTACTATGTGGCCCGCACCACCCAGGTCTACCGCCGCGCCATCGACGAGGCGATGCAGGGCAAGCCCTTCGACATGAACCTGATGAACGAACTGGAAGCCCTCTCCAACCGCGGCTACACCGAAGGCTTCCTCCGCCGCCACATGCCCCGCGAGTACCAGACCTACGAACAGGGCTCCTCATTCCTCGGCACCCAGCAAGTGGTTGGCACCATCACCGATGCAGATGACCAATGGCTGACCATTGATGTGAAAAACAAGTTCGCCCCGGGCGACCAACTGGAACTGATCAGCCCGGCCGGCAACATTCGCTTCTCCGCCAGCACCATGGAAAACCGAAACGGCCAGTCCATGGACTATGCGCCAGGCAGCGGGCATATCGTTCGCATTCCGAAACCGGCTGATCTTCCAAAGACTCAGGAGCACAGCTACCTCACCAGAATCCTGGCTACCGGCGACTAGCAATTAGTCTGAGGCGGGGTGAGCGGGAAGCCTCCCCAGACTGTGTGTTGCCAGGGATGGCAACACCAAGCCCCCATGGAAGGGTTCACGGCGTGTCTGGGGAGGCTTCCCGCTCACCCCGCCCTGCACTCACCTCAAAAACTTCAGTCCTACAAGAACCAGGCTATCAGCCTCATTACCACCCCCTTAGTGCCCCAAAGGCCGATTAAGGTATAATCACCCCACGCACAAATTAATACCTGACTATTTTACTCTGGTATTGTATAATCGCTCACCAGAAGCGATGGATCCAGGCTGCTTTTTTTGCTCAGTTACCGGCGACAGCCTGGGCAATCCGTCATCCAAAAAGCGATTGCAGGGCGTACTCACAGGACGAGCGACCACTGCAACACACAAACTGATGATATCCGATCGGCAACCCATCCTTGAGGCTGCCGGCGACACCAAGGGCGAAAGCCCGCGATGAGAGAATACGGAGCGACGATCATGGCGACCACCGACCAAGAGGTGAACGAGCTGATCAAACGGGAATACGAGCACGGATTCGTAACAGACATCGAATCCGACACGTTCGAGCCCGGCCTGAATGAAGACGTTATCGCCCGCCTGTCCGGCATTAAGAAAGAGCCGGAATGGATGCTGGAGTGGCGTCTGAAAGCCTACCGTCGCTGGCTCGAGATGGAAGAGCCGGACTGGGCCCACGTGGGCTACCCGAAAATCGACTACAACTCGATTTCCTACTATTCCGCGCCCAAGCGCAAGGAAGACATGCCCCAGAGTCTGGATGAAGTGGATCCGGAACTGCTGAAAACCTACGAGAAGCTGGGCATTCCCCTGCACGAGCGCGAAAAGCTCGCGGGCGTGGCGGTAGACGCGGTGTTCGATTCCGTCTCCGTGGCAACCACCTTCAAGGAACCGCTGGCCAAGGCCGGTGTGATTTTCTGCTCCATTTCCGAGGCGATTCGCGATTACCCGGAACTGGTACAGAAATACCTCGGTTCAGTTGTCCCCCATGGCGACAATTTCTTCGCCGGACTCAACTCAGCGGTCTTCTCTGACGGCACCTTCGTTTACGTGCCCAAAGGCGTTCGCTGCCCCATGGAACTGTCCACCTATTTCCGCATTAACGCGGCCAACACCGGTCAGTTCGAGCGCACACTGATCATCGCCGACGAAGGCAGCTACGTGAGCTACCTTGAAGGCTGCACCGCGCCCATGCGGGATGAAAACCAGCTGCACGCGGCAGTTGTCGAGCTGGTGGCCCTGGACGATGCCCAGATCAAGTACTCAACCGTACAGAACTGGTACCCGGGTGACGAAGAAGGCAAAGGCGGCATCTTCAACTTCGTCACCAAGCGCGGCGCTGCCATCGGCAAGAATTCCAAGATTTCCTGGACCCAGGTCGAAACCGGCTCCGCGGTTACCTGGAAGTACCCCAGCTGCGTCCTGCGTGGCGAGAACAGTGTTGGCGAGTTCTACTCCGTGGCCCTGACCAACAACTTCCAGCAGGCCGACACCGGCACCAAGATGATTCACTTGGGCAAGAACACCTCCAGCACGATCATCTCCAAGGGGATTTCCGCCGGGAAGAGCTCCAACGCCTACCGTGGCCTGGTTAAATTCGGCCCCGGCGCGGAAGGCGCGCGTAACTTCACCCAGTGCGATTCGCTGCTGATCGGCGACCGCTGCGGCGCGCACACCTTCCCGTACATCGAGAGCAAGAACAAGTCGGCCATCGTCGAGCACGAAGCGACGACCTCGAAGGTGAGCGACGAGCAGATGTTCCTTTGTCGCCAGCGCGGCATCGACCCGGAACAGGCGGTGTCCATGATTGTGAACGGCTTCTGTAAGGAAGTGTTCAAGGAGCTGCCCATGGAGTTCGCGGTCGAAGCCGGCAAGCTGCTTGAGGTCAGCCTCGAAGGGTCCGTCGGTTAAGGGCTCCGCTGGTTAACAGGACGGCAAACGCAAAAGCATAGCGGAAGCCGTCGGGCAGGCCCTTCCGGGATCGTCGAAATCAGGGATGATTTCAACGAGCGTACAGGGACGTATTTACAGCGTATCCCGGAAGGGCCTGCCCGATGGCTGACTCACCCGATTCAGCGGTCAGCAAGACCAGGGTGAACATCAGAATTCAACGGTTAAACGAGAGAGAAGCCACAAATGCTGAGCATCAAGAACCTGCACGCATCCGTTGAGGGCAAAGAAATCCTCAAGGGCATCAACCTGGAAATCAAGGCCGGGGAAGTTCACGCCATCATGGGCCCGAACGGTTCTGGCAAGAGTACCCTGTCGCAGGTGCTTGCAGGCAACGAGGCATTTGAAGTCACCGAGGGTGAGATCAGCCTGAACGGTGAAAACCTGCTTGAACTTGAAACCGAAGAGCGCGCCCGTGAAGGCATCTTTCTGGCATTCCAGTACCCGGTGGAAATCCCCGGGGTAAGCAACCTGCAGTTCCTGCGTACCGCCGTGAACGCCATGCGTCAGCACAAGGGCCAGGACGAGATGAACGCGGCCGAGTTCATGAAGCTCGCCAAAGAGATTTCCAAACAGGTGGATCTGGATCCCTCATTCCTCAAGCGGGGTGTCAACGAAGGCTTCTCCGGTGGCGAGAAGAAGCGTAACGAGATCCTTCAGGCTCTGCTGCTGCAGCCGAAGCTGGCAATTCTCGACGAGACCGATTCTGGCCTTGATATCGACGCCCTGAAGGTTGTTTCTGACGGCGTAAACGCTCTGCGCGCTGAAGACCGCGCCATCCTGATGGTGACCCACTACCAGCGTCTGCTGAACCACATCGTGCCGGATTACGTGCACGTGCTGGCCGGCGGCAAGATCATCAAATCCGGTGGCCGCGAGCTGGCCCTGGAGCTGGAAGAACGCGGCTACGGCTGGCTGGGCATCAAGGATGAAGAAACTGCCGACAGTTCAGCCAATTAAGGAGGTCGCGGAATGAAACCAGCACCCACGCTTTCCACCGCGTTCCTGCATCCGGCCGGTCAGTCACTGCCGGAGCCGCTGCTCGCCCTGCGCAAGCAACGGGGTACCGCGTTGGTCGACATGCCGTTGCCAACCCGGAAAACCGAAAACTGGAAGTACTCCAGCAAGTACCTGAAGCTGACCGACGAGATGGCTATTTCGCTGCCGGCGGAAGGCAAGACCGGCAGCAGTCTGGCAGTGCCCGGTTACAAGGTCGCGTTTCTCAATGGCGTGATGATGCCTGAGGCCTGTGAATACCCGGACCTGGACGGCATCAGCATCCAGAGTTTCGGTGATCTGAGCGACGAGGAGGCCAGTGATCTGGCGGACCGTCTGGACAGCACCCTGGACAACAAAGCCGTCCAGATGGCGCGGCTGAACTCCGCCCGTTTTGAAGACGGTCTGCTGATTCGCCTGAAGCCGGACGCTGTGCTCGACCAGCCGCTGTTCATCGTTCACGAAGTCACAGCTGAGGCCAGCGGTTCGGCCTTCCCGCGTATTTTCGTAGACGCCGGCCGTCACAGCCAGATTACGCTCGTAGAGGAATATATCTCCAGCGGCTCGGCCCCGGTCATGGTTAACACCGTTACCGAGTTCAACGTCGCAGAGGGCGCCAACATCACCAGCATTCGCCTCAACATGGAAGGCGAGAATGTCCAGCACATTGGCTCTACCGGTGTCCTGCAGCAACGCAGCTCCCGGTTCGAGAGCCACACGGTCGGTTTTGGCGGCCCGCTGCGCCGGCACGATCTGCAGGTTCGGCTGGAAGGCGAAGGCGCCGAGTGCAAGCTTAACGGCGTGGTTGTTACCCAGGGAAAACAGCATTACGACAACCACACCACCATTGAGCACGTGGCTGCCCACTGCAACAGCGAGGAAACCTATCGCAATATTGCAGCCGACCAGTCACATGCGGTTTTCAATGGCCGGATTCATATCCATCAGGACGCCCAGAAGTCCAATGCGGATATGAACAACAAGAACCTGCTGCTGTCCAACGGGGCAGAAATCGATACCAAGCCGGAACTCGAAATCTACGCCGACGACGTAAAGTGTGCCCATGGCGCAACCATCGGCCAGCTGGATGAGACCTCTCTGTTCTACCTGGTTTCACGAGGCATCGGACGGCGTGAGGCGAACGTTCTGCTCACCATGGCCTTTATCAATGAGCTGGTGGAGCAGATTCCGGTTGAAGCAGTGCGGGAAACGGTCCAGGGCCGGCTGAACCACTTCTTCGAACAGACATTCCAGGAGGCGTAAGCGGTTATGACCGATCTGTCCGTGGCAAGCACAGCCAAGCGCACCACCTTTGATGTGGACGCCGTTCGCCGGGATTTCCCGATCCTGTCTCAGCAGGTGAACGGCAAGCCCCTGGTGTATCTGGATAATGGTGCCTCGGCCCAGAAGCCTGAGGCCGTGCTGAACGCCATGGATCGGTATTACCGTGAGATGCACTCCAACGTCCATCGTGGCGCCCACACGCTCGGAGACCGGGCGACCGCTGCGTTCGAAGGGGCCCGTGAGACTGTCCGAAACTTCCTGAATGCGGAAAGTACCCGGGAGATCATCTGGACCCGTGGTACTACCGAGGCCATCAACCTCGTTGCCAACGGCCTGGCTCCTCGCCTGAAGGCCGGAGACGAGATTCTGGTGAGCCACATGGAGCACCACGCCAACATTGTGCCCTGGCAGATGATTGCCGAACGCACGGGTGCAAAAGTGGTTCCTGTTCAGGTAACCCCGGACGGCGAGCTGGATCTCGAATCCTTCACCAGCCTGCTCAATGAAAAAACCCGGGTACTGGCAATCACCCATGTTTCCAACGTGCTTGGCACCGTAAACCCCGTGGCAGCCCTGATTGAACAGGCAAAGGCGCACGGCATCATTACCCTGGTGGACGGCGCCCAGGCAGTACCCCATTACCAGCCGGATGTGCAGGCACTGGGCTGCGACTTTTACGTGTTCTCATCGCACAAGCTGTTTGGCCCCACCGGTATTGGCGTGCTCTACGGCAAGGCCCAGTTGCTGGAGGAAATACCTCCCTACCAGGGCGGCGGCGAGATGATTGAGCGGGTGTCCTTCGAGCGGACCACCTGGAACACCCTGCCCTACAAATTCGAGGCCGGCACGCCGGCGATTGCCGAGGCGGTGGGCTTGGGCGCAGCCATCGACTACCTGAACGGTCTGGACCGTGCTGGCATGGAAGCGGCCGAGGCAGCCCTGCTTGAGCGCGCCAACCAGCTGGTGGAAACCGTGCCCGGCATGGAGATCATCGGCACCGCCAAACAGAAAGTGCCGGTCATGTCCTTTAAAATTGCCGGTTTGCACCCCAGTGATATAGGCACGCTGCTGGATCAGCAGGGAATTGCGATCCGCACCGGCCACCATTGCGCCATGCCGCTGATGGATTTCTATGGAGTTCCCGGTACAGCCCGGGCCTCATTCGCGTTCTACAATACACTGGACGAGGTGGATACATTGTTTACCGCCCTGCAGAAAGTCCAGCGTCTGTTTGCCTGATGGAGGTGGAATCATGACAGCCGAAGTCTTCACCCCGACCGTTGCCGTCACCATGACGCCGAGCGCCGTAAAACACGTGCGCAAACAGCTTGAGAAAAAGCCGGACGCCAAGGGCATCCGGCTGGCCATCAAAAAGAGTGGCTGCTCCGGTTTCAAGTACGAAACCCAGTGGGTGGAAGAGGCCTCCGCTGACGACAAGGTGTTCCACATCGATGGTGTCGATGTCTTCGTGAAAGAGGAGCACCTGCCTCTGGTGAACGGCATCGAAATTGATTTTGTCACCGAGGGCGTGAACTCCATGTTCCAGTTCCGCAATCCGAACGCCACCGCGGAATGCGGCTGCGGCGAGAGCTTTACCGTAGCGTAATCCCTCACTGAACGTGTAGGTCGGATTAGCCTAGCGTAATCCGACACCAGAGATTTAAGAAAAGCGAGGCCAGAACAGGCATGCAAGAAAGGGAAGTGGTCCTGACCAAACGCGAGGTGGAAGCCCGCCTTGTTCCTTCCGGAACCGAAATCATGATTCCGTCGGACACCTTTGTGACCATCACACAGTCACTGGGCGGTACCTTTACCGTCGCCGTGAATGGCAATCTCGCCCGCATTGAAGGCCACAATGCCGATGCGCTCGGCAAGAAGCCCCTGGAAAGCAGCTTCGAAACTCCCGAGGACGGCACGGTCAACGAGAACCAGGTCTGGGAAGCCATGCGCAACTGCTACGATCCGGAAATTCCGGTTAACGTTGTCGACCTGGGCCTGATTTATGATTGCAAGATAGAAAACGGCACTGAAGACGGCAATCATGTCTACGTCCTGATGACGCTGACTGCCGCCGGCTGCGGCATGGGCCCGGTGATTACCGAGGATGTAAAAACCAAGCTCGAGCACGTACCCAACGTGGACAAGGTCACTGTCGAACTGACCTTCGATCCACCCTGGAGCAACGACATGCTCACCGACGAAGCCAAACTTGAACTGGGAATGCTGTAAATGACTGCCAGTGAACAGGAGTTTCTGAACAACCCCCTGGGTAAGGACACCACCCTCGAAGACGTTCTGGATGGCTTCGAGCTGCTGGACGACTGGGAAGAGCGCTACGCCTTCATAATTGACCTGGGCAAACAGCTTCCTGCTTTCCCGGAAGAGTCCCGTGTTGAAGAAAACTATGTTCACGGCTGCCAGAGCCAGGTCTGGCTGATCCACTACTTCGACGAAAACAGCGGCCGGCTTTACCTCTTGATTGATTCAGACGCCATGATTGTACGCGGGCTGGCCGCTATCATTCTGGTTGCCCTGAACGGCAAAACCCCTAGGGACCTGCTGGCAACCGACATCGATGAGTTGTTCGAGCAACTGGACCTGTTCCGCCATATTTCGCCGACCCGGGGCAACGGCCTTCGGGCCATGGTCGGGAAAATCCGGGATATTGCGGCTGCAGAGGCGGCCGGCGCCAGCAACTGATACCTACCCGCCTTACCAGACAATCGCGATATCATCTCTCTGGATGTTCAAGATGCCGCCGAGCTGCGGCATCGTGCCCCGACTGAAATGGGGCTGAACGCTATCAAGAATGACGGTGACCTCGGTGTCATGTAGCTCCGGAGAATCTTCAGGAGCATCCAGATAGCGCTTGCTCCGGTAAAGCTTCAACTCGTCGCCCGGCCTGAGCCCGGCGGTAGCCCCCGATTCCAGCGTCACCCCGTGGCCGTCCACCCGCGCAATCCGGGTAATAAAGGGCTGACACGCCAACGCCTCGGTCACGGCGGCCGACATTTCCCCGATTAAACCGTTCACTGCCTGTCCATAGGCGGTCTTCTGGAAGCCCGCTGAACCAAATCCGGCAGAACTTCCCGGACCGGCATCCCACTGGGCTGCTGTTGCAAACCTCTGCCGGTAGACAGGCGCACCGCTGAATCCGTCAAATATAATCAGATCAGCCGCGAACCGACGGCGTTGATCCACCACGCCAATGCCCCGTTGCATCCTGTCCAGCACAGAAGTGCCCCAGGCCGACGGGTCTGCCACACCCAGATCCCGAATAACCCCGGTCACCACGAACTGCACACCCATTTCACGGGCCAGCTCGAGTACGTTGCTTAATCGATTGTCGTTCTGCTGAACCGTCGGTGCGTTCAGCAGGTCGGTAAACATTCTTGAAGTGGTCGCGCCGAAAACCTGCAGACCGCCCTGGGCCACCAAACGCTGTTGCAGCTGTTGCGGCAAGATCTCGCCGGCATCGTCAATTCGCCCTACCCTGGCCTGGTCCGGATACAGCATCGGGAAGCCGGTCACCGCGACCCGCTTTTTCAGCCGGCCGGCATCGCCCGCGCCGCACTGACTGCGACTCTCGCTGATATCTCCACGAACAATCACCCGTAACAGGTTACCACTCTGGTACTCATCAATTATCCGCACGTTCCGGGCTCTGGCGCTTGAGGCCAGATCCATCCGGGATTCGGTGATAACGCCATTTTTCATGGTGTCGTGCGTGCTTACCCGGGCCTCATACTGGAGCGAGAGGTCCCGGATAGCCGCATTGCGGGCTTCGGCCCGGGCGGCTTCCAGATTTCCGTTGTGGATATTGGCGTGACCAACACCTTCAAGGACAACAGCGTGGGCACCCGAGACCGGAACAAGGGCGAGAATCCCGAATACAGCCAGTGACAGCAAGCGTTTCATAGCTTTCAGTACTCTCGATCAATCAAGGTAATACAGGGAATCCACGCCCTTGCTCTGCACATCGCCCACGCTGTCATTCTCCTGCGGCATGGGGATCGGGCAGAGATCCTGCACCTGATCATCAGCCACCTCGGCGACACAGGCCCGGAAACGGGGCTCAAGTTTCAGTTCCATCACGGTCTCGAACACGCCGTCGCTGTGCTCGTTCACGGCGACCAGCTTCGCTCCCCGAATGTAACTGTCGACGTAGGTTCTGAACATATCATTGCGCAAGACAAAATCGTTCACGGTGGAACTGCCGTATACGACGGTACCGTATACGCGTTCCACGAGATTGCGGTATGCATCCAGCTGGGACGCTCGCCGGGCCATCAGGCGTTTGCGGGTATCCGAACGGTCGGCCGCAACATCCTCATAGGTGCCCAGACCGCTCACCCGCACCGTTATCGGCTCAAGCATCGTATCCTGGCGGGGCTGGCTGCCGTTATCCCCCTGGTGGCTGCCAATCGGCGCACAGGCTGCAACCGTTGTCGCCAACAGAGGCATGAGTATCCAGCGAAGATTCATTGCGTGTCTCCAGAAAACATCATTTCCGCTTGACCATGAAAAAATTACGCCAGTTTTTCTAAACCACTGATATTTCGATTAACAACGTCCGTTCCTCTCATTCTGCAATCCCCAAGCGGCAAAAAACTGCCTCCGTTTACACATCAAAAACAAACCGTTACCCCATGCGTCATGTGCTGGTAAACGTTCTGCATTAACCTTTCTAGTACGTCATATCTATTTTGCTTTTTTACACGACAGGATTCTTCATGACCGGACATCGTCTGACCAAACTTTCTGTGGCCATCGGCCTATCCATTGCCACCTCATCAACACTGGCCAGCCCCCAGTCTTTTATGTCTGCGCGCTCTTTCGCCATGGGTGGTACCGGGGTTGCCGTTGCAGTACCTGCTGACGCCCCTGCGGAAAACCCGGCGATGATGGCGGCGGATCATCACAGCTGGAACGACGATTTCGGTCTTACGCTGCCATCCGTGAATGCCCGCGTTGCGGATGAAGAGGAAACTGTTGATCAGGTGGATGAGATCCAGGATGTGATAAAGTTCTTGGAGTCAGACCTCAAAGCCTTTGATGTTAATTCAAGCTCTATTGAGGATATTCAGAAAAACGCTGGGGACCTTCAGGATAGGCTTGCAGCTTTGAATAAGGATACTGTGAGAGGAAATACTGGAGCGGGGCTTGCTATTGCTTTCCCGTCTCAGAGTCTATCTATCGCATTTTTCGGCTCGGGTACGGGCACAGTGACGGCGCGTGGAGACGTAGCTACTGAGGATGAGGACTTCTTGGTTAATATAGCTACTGTAAACTCTGCTAGCGAACTTGATTCTTTTATCTCTAGCAGCGACAAAGTCGAGCGAGACAGCAACGGTGACGTTATCGGTATAGCTCTAGAGTCAAAAGGCACAATACTAGCCTCTGCCATGTTGGAAGCTGGGGTAAGTTTAGCAAGAAATTTCTCTCTCGATAACGGCGGAAACCTTCAGCTTGGAGTCTCACCAAAGTTCGTTCGGCTCTATACCTTTCAGTACACTGAAATAGTTTCGGACTTTGACGAAGACGCGTTCGATAATGATAGATATCGGACCGAAAAAAGTGGCTTCAACATCGATATCGGTGCCGCCTATTCCTGGGGCGAAGGGCAGCAGTGGAATGCTGGCATCACTGCCAAGAACTTGATCCCTATGGAGTTAGATTCTGCACAGAGCCGTGGTTCAATCGTCGAGCAAAAGCATACGTTTCAGCTCGACCCGATGGTCACAGCCGGCATTGCTCATAAGAGCGAATACCATGTAGTTACTGCAGAAATTGACCTGACCAAGAAAGAAGCCTTTGGCTTCGAGGACGACACCCAGTGGGCAGCCCTCGGCGCCGAATTCGATGCCTTCCGTTACGCGCAGCTTCGGGTTGGCGTTCGCCACAACCTGGCCAGCAACGATGACAACGACGGCATTGAAGAGAAAACCCAGTTCACCGCCGGTCTTGGCCTGAACATTGTCGGCGTCCGCCTTGATCTCGGCGCCCTATACAGCGATGCGGATGTGGGCGCAGCTCTGGAGCTTGGCACCGCGTTCTGATCAAAAACTGAAAGAGAGAGCAGATGAGGATTTGATCTGCCTCCAACTTCGGATCAAAGCCCGCCCGCGGCTATCACGGGCGGGATTTTTTTATGGCCTGTCGTGTCACAGGTTTGCCTGCCCTGCCCTGGAACCGGATAATCCACCGACACACTCCCCCGAAAGGAATCAGACATTCCATGCAGGCCTATCTGGTTGGCGGTGCCGTTCGTGACGAATTACTGGGCCTTGAGGTCAAGGACCGGGACTGGGTGGTCGTCGGCGCGACACCAAAGGAAATGCTTGCCAAGGGATTCAAACAGGTGGGCGCGGACTTTCCGGTATTTCTGCACCCCCGCACCCGGGAAGAATATGCCCTGGCTCGCACCGAGCGCAAAGAGGGGCGCGGCTACCACGGTTTTACGGTTTATAGCGCACCGGATGTTACCCTCGAGCAGGACTTGCGGCGACGGGATCTGACCATCAATGCAATAGCCAAAACCGAAGACGGCGCCTTGGTGGACCCATTCAAGGGCCGAAGCGATATACAAGATCGCAAGCTCCGCCATGTCTCGGAAGCCTTCGCCGAAGACCCCCTGAGAATTCTTCGCACCGCCCGGTTCGCAGCCCGCTTTCAGCCACTTGGATTCAGCGTGTGCGATCAGACCATGGGCCTGATGAAGCAAATGGTGGCTAGCGGAGAAGTGGACCACCTGGTTCCGGAACGGGTCTGGCAGGAATTCCAGCGGGCACTGCATGAAAAGGCGCCCCGGGCCTTTTTCGAAGTTCTCCAGGACTGCGGTGCCCTTGAGGTACTCATTCCGGAACTGGCACCCGAAAAGGTGTTTCAACTTGCGATGGCGGCACTTGGCTGTGTCCAGAACCAATCTGACGCCCAGACGGAAGAACGCTTTGCGGCCCTGCTTTCCCCCCTGGATGACTCTGCAGCCGTGGCACGAGCCAAGGCACTGAAAGCCCCCAATGATTGCCAGAACCTGGCGCGACTGGTTACAGCCTTCAAGCCACAAATCAGGAACATCGGTGCTCAGCCCCCTGAAGCCGAAGCCTTGCTGGACCTGCTGGACCAGGCGGACTTCTGGCGCCGCCCGGAACGTTTTTCGCAACTGATGAACGTGCTCGAATGCGCTCTTTCCGACAGGCCGGGCCCACTGAACCTGCTTCGAACCGCCTCTGGGGCCGCTACCGGTGTTGACCCAAAAACTCTCCTCGCCCGGGGCTACAAAGGCAAGGAGCTGGGCAGCGCAATCCGGACTGAGCGCCTGAAACGTATCGGCGATGCCATCGCCCCGACCAACCACTGAGGAGTCACCATGCCGTCCACAACACCCGTTGCCCTGGTCACCGGCGCAGCCCACCGTCTTGGCGCACAGACGGCCCGGACACTTCACGAAAGAGGCTGGAACCTGGTGATTCACTATCGGAGCCGTGAAGAGCAGGCGAGGTCACTGATTGAGCAACTGAACCGGCAACGGCCCGACTCTGCCTGCGCCCTTCAGGCGGATCTCAGCCGGGCAGCCGGCATGAAAAGATTGGCCGGTGATGCCATCGCACACTGGGGCCGACTGGATGCACTGGTTAACAATGCGTCGGTGTTTTACCCCACCCCGACTGCGGACACCTCTGAAGACGACTGGGACACCATCCTGAACACCAACCTCAGGGCTCCGTTTTTCCTGCTTCAGGGATGCCTGGCCGAACTTCGGCGAAACCGCGGCAGCGTGGTAAATCTGATCGATATTTACAGTGAAAGACCCATCGATGACCATCCACTTTACTGCGCCAGTAAAGCCGGCCTCGCCGCCCTGACACGCTCCTGGGCGAAAGACCTGGCACCGGACGTGCGGGTGAACGGTGTATCACCGGGCGCAATCCTCTGGCCCGAGGGCGAGGCCGAAATGGACGAGACCGCGCAGCAGGCGATTCTCCAGAAGACCCCACTGGCCCGCACAGGGAATCCTGATGATATTGCCCATACCATCGCATTCCTGGTCTGCGATGCGCCTTTCATCACCGGTCAGGTTATCGCCGTGGATGGTGGCCGAAGCCTGAACATGTAATCCAGACAGTGGCCTCCAAGGCTGCCCACTTTGGCCGGGCGAAGCTTTCCGGATACAATGCCGGCAGATTTCAATCCTGCACGCGCCGGACCTGATTCCCCGCGTGCCTCTGATCCGGAGATTTCCCATGCGTGATGTCGTTATTGTTGCCGCCCGCCGTACTGCTATCGGAACCTTTGGCGGAGGTCTCTCCAGCCTGAGCGCAGACCAGCTGGGAACCGCTGTGATCAAGGCAATCCTTGAAGAAACCGGCGTCGCCGGCGACCAGATCAACGAAGTGGTGCTCGGCCAGGTGCTGACCGCCGGTTGCGGCCAGAACCCCGCTCGCCAGTCTGCCATCAACGCCGGCATTCCTGCCTCCGTACCTGCAATGACCATCAACAAGGTCTGCGGTTCCGGCCTGAAGGCCGTGCATATGGCGGTACAGGCGATTCGCTGCGGCGACGCCGAACTGATGATTGCCGGCGGCCAGGAAAGCATGAGCCAGGCGCCGCACGTGTTGCCTAACAGCCGCAACGGCCAGCGTATGGGCAACTGGTCCATGGTGGATACCATGATCAAGGACGGCCTTTGGGATGCCTTCAACGATTACCATATGGGCATTACCGCCGAGAACATCGTCGAGAAATACGGTATCAGCCGTGACGAACAGGACGAGTTTGCTGCAGCGTCCCAGCAGAAAGCCGCAGCAGCCCGCAATGCCGGCTACTTCGATGGCCAGATTGTTCCGGTCTCCATCCCCCAGCGCAAAGGTGACCCGATCGTGGTAGACCGCGATGAAGGGCCGCGCGATGGCGTGACCGCCGAGAGCCTGGGTAACCTGCGTGCAGCGTTCAAGAAGGACGGCACGGTGACCGCCGGCAACGCCTCCTCCCTGAACGATGGCGCCGCCGCCGTGATGGTCTGCAGTGCCGAAAAGGCAAAAGAGCTGGGACTGACTCCGATTGCCACCATCAAGGCCCATGCCAACGCCGGCGTGGACCCGACCATCATGGGCACCGGCCCGATCCCTGCCAGCCAGCGCTGCCTGAAACTCGCAGGCTGGAGCGTGGATGACCTGGACCTGGTGGAAGCCAACGAAGCCTTTGCCGCCCAGGCCATTTCCGTCAATCGCGACATGGGCTGGGATACCAGCAAGGTAAACGTGAATGGCGGCGCCATTGCCCTGGGCCATCCCATCGGCGCCTCCGGCTGTCGTATCCTGGTCTCCCTGCTGCATGAAATGGTTCGCCGCGACGCTCACAAGGGTCTGGCCACACTGTGCATCGGTGGCGGCATGGGCGTTGCCCTGGCTGTCGAGCGCTAAGCTTCATGCTCCACGTGGTGCTGTACGAGCCGGAGATACCGCCGAATACCGGCAATATTATCCGGCTGTGCGCCAACACCGGTTGTCAGCTGCATCTGATTGAACCGCTGGGTTTTAACCTGGAAGACAAGCAGATGCGGCGGGCCGGGCTGGATTACAGCGAATACGCGTCGGTCAGGATTCACCGGAATTACCGGGACTTTCTAGCCAGCGAGCAACCGCAACGCCTGTTCGGTCTGACCACCAAAGGCAGCACTCACTACCATCAGGTGCAGTATCAGGATGGCGACTACCTGATGTTCGGCCCGGAAACCCGTGGCCTCCCTGCGGAAGTTCGCGAAGGCCTGCAGCCCGAGCATCGCCTGCGGGTTCCCATGCAGCCGGAGAGCCGCAGCCTGAACCTTTCCAACACCGCGGCCCTGGTGGTTTACGAGGCCTGGCGGCAACTGGGATTCCAGGGCGCGGTGTAGGTGCCCGAGAGCCCGCTGCGCCGTGGCACCACCATCGGGTAGCCCTCCTCAAGCTCCACAACCCGTGCGGCAAAGCCGTAAACCGTTTCAAGCAGGTCAGGCGTGAGCACTTCCCACGCAGAGCCCTCCTGAACAAGATGGCCCGCCTTCATCAACAGCAGCCGATCTGCAAACTGGGCCGCCAGATTCAGATCGTGGACAACCGCCAGAACCGCCACACCCTCTTCTTTGGCCAGACGTCGGACCAGATCCAGCACCAATTGCTGATGGGCCGGGTCCAGGGCGGAGGTGCATTCGTCCAGCAACAATAACCGGTCGCCCGGGCTGTCGATGATCTGGGCCAGCACCCGTGCCAGCTGCAACCGCTGCTGCTCGCCTCCGGACAGTCCCGGGACGAGCCGATGCTTCAGGTGAGCAATATCCAGTTCGTTCAGCAACCGCTCCACCGCCGGATCACTGCCACGCCGGGCTGCTCCGGGGCGACCCAGCTGCACCACCTCCTCGACCGTTAGCGGAAAATTCACCTCCACCCGCTGGGGCATGACGGCGCGTTGACGGGCCAACCGCTCCGGGCGCCAATACCCGAGTTCCCGCCCGGAAAGCATCACCTTGCCGATGTAGGGCAGATCGCCGCTGATGGCCTTGAGCAAGGTCGACTTGCCGGCGCCGTTCGGGCCCAGGAGCATCAACAGCTCCCCTGCAGCCAACTGGCAATCCATGCCGTGGACAATCCTTGATCGCTCAACGGATATTTGGACATTGTTTACGCAGAGAACCATCAGATAACCTTTGTCCTCAACAGAAGCGCCAGGAAGAAGGGGCCGCCGATCAGCGCCATCATCAGGCCAATGGGAAGTTCCGCCGGCGCTACAACCACCCTTGCCAGGGAATCCGCCGCCACCAGAAGTGTGCCGCCCACAAGGGCACTGAGGGGTAACACCACCCGATGACTGGCACCAAGTAACTGGCGAACCAGGTGGGGCACCACCAGCCCGACAAACCCGATAAGCCCACTGACCGCAACGGCCGCTCCAACACCCAGACCGACCACCAGAATGGCGACTTTCTTGACGGTATCGGTGCGATAGCCCAGGTGCCCGACCACTGATTCGCCAAGCAAAAACGCATCCAATGGACGGGCCAGCAACGGAGCAGCCAATAACGCCAACAGCATGAACGGAGCCCCAACCAGCAAGTCATCCCAGCCGGCATGGCCGAGACTGCCCATGGTCCAGAACGTTAGCGAACGCAGCTCCTCGTCATTGGCATAGAAAGTCAGCAACCCGGTGGCGGCGCCCGCTACGGCGTTGATTGCAATCCCCGCCAGCAGCAGAGTTGCCACGGCGGTCTGGCCCGAGCGGTTGGCAATGCGCCAGGCCAGCAACACCGTACCGCTGCCCCCAAGAAACGCGGCGATGGGTAAGGCCCATTCACCGGTCATGGCCAGCCAACCGCCAAGCCAGGTATTACCCAGCACGATCACCGCAATGGCCGCCAGGGAGGCGCCGGCGGAGACCCCGATCAGACCCGGGTCGGCCAGAGGGTTGCGAAACAGTCCCTGCAGCAGGGCGCCAGAGACTGCCAGCACCGCTCCAACCAGAAAGCCGAGCAGGAATCTCGGCATCCGTACTTCCAGCAGCACCATCGAAGCCACCGGATCGCTCGCTTCCCGACCGGTGATCACACTCAGGATATCGGTGAATGCCAGCGGATAGGCGCCACTGGTAACGGACACCAGGGCAACGAGCACGGCGGCCAGTAACCCGACCACCAGTGACGGCGTAAAACCGAACCGGCCCGCGGCGTCACGAATCATTGGCTGACACGTTCGAGGATGCCGGCAATACTTCGTTTACCGCAGCCATGGCATCGGGCAGCCTCGGGCCAAACCCCAGCAACAGCATCCCGTCTGCTACCAGCCGGTGCCCGCTCTGCCAGGCGTCGAGACGCTCCACCTCCGGCCAGGAACCGATGGCAAACTGGCCGGGCGTAGACTCGGCAATCACGATGGCATCCGGTTGGGAAGCCAGGATGGCCTCCCTATTGACCGGCTTGTAGCCCTTCAGGCCGGACACCGCATTGTCCGCGCCAACGGTATCCAGCAGTGCTGAAGCAGCGGTTTCTTCGCCCGCCAGCATCACCGAGTGATTGCCAGCTGCAAGAATGAACAGCACCTTCGGCCGGCTTCCCCGGGATTGCGATGCCTGCTGGATACGGTTGATCTGCAACCGGAGCTCGGAGGCCAGGGTCTGTGCCCGCTCCTGTTGGCCCAGCAATTCACCCACGGTAACAATGCGCTCCAACGCAGCATCCGGTGTTCTTGCCGACGACAGTTTCTCGACCTGAACACCAGCCCTGGCCAGTCGCTCCAGGTTTTCTTCCGGAGCGGCCTGCTCGGAGGTAATCAGCAGATCGGGCTTGAGTGCGAGCACCCCTTCAAAAGGTAACGCCCGCAGGTAGCCAATTTTAGGCAGCGAGTCGGTCTGTTCCGGATAACCGCTGGTGGTGTCCACGCCTACCAGCAATGACTCCAGGCCCAGTCGGTACACAATCTCGGTAATTGCTCCGTCAGCCGTCACAACCCGCGGCGAATCCCCCGCCTGGGCGGAAGACGCGATTGCAGTAGCCAACAGGAGCCACCCAAGAACCCTCGATATCATGACAAAGCCTCCAGGGTCGCCGCCTGCTCCCGCCAGAGCTCGGATTCCGGAATGCCGGGTTTGCGCTCACCAAACACGGTCAACACCAGCTCACCGTCGGCGTTAAAGGCCTCTACTGAGGTGATAATCCCGTCTGCAGAGGGGCGGCGGACCAGCCACCAGCGCCGGATTGCTTCGGTGTTGGCATGGAGGTTGAAGCCGCTGTCCAGAACGTTCATCCAGGGCCCAGTACGGCGCAGATTGGCCACCTTGCCCGTGAATATCTGCACGATGCCGGGATTGCCGACGAAGAACATCGCCGAGCACTGATTATCCCGAAGCAGCTCCAGTAGCCGGTCCAGCACGTCGCCATCGGTACGCTCAAGCTCGGTCGCCCATTCGCCTCTCAGGAGTTCCAGCGCCGTCAAACGATCGGTACCCGCCCGTTTCAAAAGCGCACCAAAATGATGGACATCCTTGAGTTCCCGCCAGCCCTCTCGGAGAACCTCTGTGTTGACGGCTTCTGGTGCTACCCGTTGAGGAACCGGGCGCGTGCCCCGAGACTTGAACGGCCTCAGCTCTTGATCGGCGAAAGAATGGACCAGACGCTCCCATGCCTCGCCATCCGTATCGGCAACCCGGTAGATCTTGTGGACCGCAGCGCCGTAATGATCAAAGAACTGCAGACTCTCCCTTGACCCGGAACGAACCTGTTCCTGCACCTGGTAGCCATAGGCCCAGTGTTTAAAAAAGACCCGGATATCGATCTCGCCGACGGCCAGCCCCATGGCCCCGGACCTGCCACTGGTGAAATCCTTGAAGGTGCCGGTAACCTCATGAACCACCTCGTTGTTACGGCTCAGAATCATGACCGGCCCGACGCTCTCAAGGGCCTTTAGAAGTTCCCCGAAGTTGTCCTTGAGAGGAATCAGTGCATCGCCGCCACGCAGCCGAACCAGCTCCATCTCGCTGACGCCCAGCTTGTCCGCCATCTGGCGGATCCTCATGTTTGGCTCTGCTTCTTGCAGTGTCCGCCAGCGCGCTGCGAGCGACCCGGTTGCCGTGCCTGTTGCCATCGCTGTCTGTTGCATGGGTTTACTCCTGCGCCTGCTGAAGTTCAACCGGCAGCCAGCGCACGGTCGGCTGGCCGCTGGTTCCGTTCTGGTCGTAGTAACCGACAATCTGCAGCGCCCAGACCATGGACTCCGAATCATCGATATCCGCCTTGATCAGGAAGGTCCGGAAGTTTGGCCAGATCTTGTGCTGATCGGTCAGGTTGTAGGCGTACCAGGTGTTATCAGTGAATACCCCGCCGGTTGAGTCCGTGTTGTAAAGCTGGGGAACCCCTGGATCGCTGTCATTGGCTGCAAGCTCGGTCCAGGTCATCGGATCAGAGGCGCCGCCACTGCCGTTGCCGGACACGCCGCTGTTGGATTTCAGGTACCAGTCGCGTCCGGAGAAACCGACCCGGACATCCCAGAGGTCGCTGGTCGCGCAATCAACAACAGTGGCCGAATCAAAATCGAAGCACGCATCGCCGCCGTCGTAGCCTGCGGGCGGCGTGAATGTGACGGGTGTGGCACTGAATTGCGACGCACCGGAGGCCTGCACATCAAACTCCAGCGTGAAATCGTCAATGCCCTGCCCCTCGCGGGTCGGGAAGTTGAAGTCGACAACCCGCATCCGGGCGAAGCTGTCGCCCTCGGCGGATCGCACCAGATAGCCAACGTCCGCCTGTTCGGAGATGACCCCGGTAGTGAAATCGTACTGGGACCAGGCGTCGGACGCCCCGAACGCGCTGGCAAAGGCATCCTCTTGCCAGTTTGCCGGTTCCTCGAGGATGCCCAGCAAATGCTCCTGCTCGGAGTTGGCGGTGGCGTTGGTAAATACGTTCGGGTCGGGATCCCCGTTACCGTCGTAGAAATCGTCCTGGGCGATGGCCAGGGCACCACCAACACGGCCGGTTCCCGACGCACCGCTGTTTACTTTGAAGCTCAACCGGCTGGCAGCGATGTGCCAGTTATCGCCTTCTTCCACCATCGCTCCGGTTTCCAGATTCAGATAGACCGTCTCCGTAGCCGCGGGCATCAACTGCTCGGAAAAGCTGCTGACATCATCCGCGTCGTCCTGTGCAATGGAGTTGTCACTGCCTCCGCCACAGGCCGTCAAAGCCAGGGCGGCCAGCACAATGGCCGGGGGTCTGGTATCGAAAAGATCCATGGATATCTCCTTCCTATCGTTTTTTGGTGGTCAGGCATTATTCCCCAAAAGAAACCGTTAGCCCGGCGTAGAGGAACCGCCCCGCAACCGGTCTGAAATCTTCACTGGCATTGGAAAAGTCGCGCTGCTCGTCGGTGATGTTGTCGGCACCGGCAAACAGCCGAATCTGGTTGGAAATCTGGTAATTCAGTTTCAGGTCGGCTGTGGTATAGCCCGGGGATTCGGTTCCCGCAGCAGCATCCACAAACTCCTCGCTCTGGTACTTAAGCCGCGCACTCCAGGACAGGCCGGTTACCCCGAGCGGACCATCCAGTCCGAGACGCGCCTGATGCCTTGGCCGGCGATTAAGCTCGTTGCCTGTCGCCAAATCCTCGGTTCGGGTCAGGGTGTAGCCAGCGGTGAGCCGCCAGTGCTCGGAAGGCTCCCAGCCGGCAGTGGTCTCGACCCCCCAGGTCCTTGCCTCGGCAAGGTTTTCATAGGAGAAAACCTGAACGCCGTCGTTCCGCGCCAGGGTGGCCTCAGCATCCGGTGAGGTCTGGATCAGTTGCTCGATGTCGTTAAAGAAGGCGTTCGCTTCCAGCCATGCAGACCGGTTCCAGGACAGCCCTCCCCCAAACTGATAGCTGATGGATTCCTCCGGTTGCAGCCCTGGAGTCCCCTGCACGACGTAGCCAAGCTGGCTGTGGTCAAAGGTGAAGTACCTTTCCTTCAGATTCGGCACCCGGTATCCGGCGCCAACACCGCCGCGAAGAAAGCCGTTCAGGGTATCTGTCTGAATCAGGTCGTAACGTGCATTGATCTTGGGAGCGGTGTGGGTTCCGAAGTCGGAGTCATTCTGGAACCGGACGCCGGGCACCAGCTCAAGATGTTCAGTGGGCATCCAGGTGTCCTGCACCCAGGCTTCCTGGCTTTCACGCTGTCGGCGAGGTTCTGCACCGAGCTCGGAAGCACCGTCCTTGGTCTGATCGAGCGTTTCACGGTTTAAATCGATGCCACCCTGCAGGTGATGACTGAACCCCACTGGCTTGCCCAGATGGGCCGAAAAACGGGACAACGTAGATTCGGCACGACGGTCATCAAAGACTCCGCTGCCGGTGTACTTCAAGGTATCGTCGTTGAGGATCTCGTGGACGGCGGACCAGCCCGCACCCAGATCAGAGTTGCGGCCATGATCTCCAGAGAGGGTATAGCGGGTACGGGTAACCGTTTCATCCTTGCCCTGATTGATAACAAAAGGCGGGTTCTGTTCGGTGAAACGGGATCCGGACTCCTCCTCGAATCGTGCCACCGCGGCGCTGAGGCGATGGTCTTCGTTCGGGGACCAGTCGGTGCGGAAACTGAGATCGGTGCGATCGTATTCATCGCCCGGCCTTGCCCAGGTATCCGGCTCCGGGTCGATGCCATCGGAATGCTGGTGTGACGCCGACAACCGCAGGGCGAATTCCTCACTCCCACCCTGGACCGTGGCTCGAGCCGAATATCGGGCAGGGTCTGCCTCATCGCCCGAGGGATTCTGGTCACCATAGGTACCTGCATCGGTGGTGAACTGACCGGAGAGCCCCGGCGCTGGCGGGCGAGTGATAACATTCACCACGCCACCGATACCCGAACTGCCGTACTGGGCAGAGACGGCGCCTTTGACCACTTCCACCCGCTCGATATCGAGCACGGACAACTGGCTGACATCGACAGTCGACCCGGTTGTGGCCGTCATCGGCAAACCGTCAATCAGAACCAGCACCCGATCGGATTCAACGCCCTGGAGCCAGACCTCATAACCGGGCTTGCCGTGGATTTCCCGAAGCTGCAAACCCGGGACGTTCTCCAGAGCCTCTTTCAGATTGCGAGCGTGGGTTTTCTCGATCTCTTCTGCAGTAACCACTTCGGTTCGAACCGGAGTATCCAGCAACTGACGCTCCGTGCGGGTTCCGGTAACAACAAGCTCATTCAGGTAACCGGCCGACCGGTTGTCGGCAAGCGTTGCCGTAGAGACCATGGCAACCAGGGAAAGGCAGGACAGAGAGAGATATGATTTTCGAAAATGCATAGATCAACCAAACGACTCACAATTTAATGCGAACGATTATCGTTTGATTTTAGATTTATATCAATGCCTGGACTGGAATTTTTGTATAGGCACAAAAAAACCGGCCGGAGCCGGTTTTTTTTATTTCTTTTTCATCTGCCGCAGATCAGTGAGTCTGCTGCTCTTCGTTTGCCTCGCCCGCAGCTTCTTCCTGCTTGCGCTTGAGCGCCTGGGCATAGATGGCATCGAAATTCACCGGCGCCAACATCAGGGCCGGGAAGCTGCCCTTGTTCACAATGCCGTCGATCGCTTCGCGAGCGTATGGGAACAGGATAGTCGGACAGTAGGCGCCCAGCATCTGGCCCAGCTGCTGGCCTTCGATGCCCTGAACCAGAAACACACCGCCCTGCTGGATCTCGACGATGTAAGCCACCTTCTCACCCACTTTCGCGGTAACGGTCAGGGAAAGCACAACCTCGTACTGGTTGTCGCTGACTTTGTTGTGGGAGGTATTCAGATCCAGGTTAACCTGCGGCTTCCACTGCTCCTGAAACACAGTTGGAGAGTTGGGCGATTCGAAAGACAGGTCCTTCACATAGATGCGCTGAAGGGCAAACTGGGGTTGGTTCTGGTTGTCACTGCCTGCTGCGGCTTGCTGATTCTCAGCCATTTTCGGTCCTTTCGTTCTCAATCGTGGGCTCGGGGCCCGTTGTTATGGGATGCTCTAGAGCTTGCTGCCGGGACATTTTACGTTCAGGCCGGGCCGGCTAATGTGAAACAGTGCGGCAGAATGATCTTCAGATCAAGGGCCAACCTATTTCTTCACGAGCGGAAGGTTGCTTGCCTTCCAGTCAGCCACACCACCGTTCAGGCGAACCACATTGCTGAAGCCTTCCGCGTTCAGCTGCTTGACCGCCATGGCGGAATGCTGGCCCATCTTGTCGGCAACGATAATCTGCTTGTCCTTGAACTTGCTCAGCTCGCCAACGCGACTCTTGAGACTGTTCAGGGGAATGTTGATAGAGCCGGTAATACGCCCCTCACCAAACTCCTTACGGTCCCGGATGTCCACTACAACGGCCTCATCCTTGTTGATCAGATTGACCGCGCCCTGGGCCGAGATCTTGGCACCGCCACGACGGGACTCCAGAATAAGAATGGCGACCAGAAATGCCACGAACAGCGACACAAGAATGTAGTGGTTAACGACAAATTCAAACAACCGGTCCATGAATTTACCCTGATGATGAGTTTGGCGCGATTATACACAGCCTGCTCCCCGGACAGAAGGTGACGAAACTGGCCAGTAAATGCGAAAATAGATAGACTCGATTTTCGTTTTAGTAAATTTACTAATATTTCACTTCCGGACTGAATGATGACTGCAATGCGCAAGCCGACTGCACTGATTATCCTGGACGGCTGGGGCCACCGTGACCCGGCTGAAGACAATGCCATCAGCAACGCCAGCACCCCGTTCTGGGATCAACTCTGGCAGAGCCAGCCCAAAACCCTCATCAACACGTCAGGGATGTTTGTCGGGCTGCCGCAGGGGCAAATGGGTAACTCGGAAGTTGGCCATATGAACCTGGGCGCAGGGCGCGTGGTCTATCAAAGCCTGACTCGTATCGACAAGGGCCTGGAAGAAGGCACTTTCCAGAAGAATGAGGTTCTCTGCTCCGCCATCGACAAGGCCGTTCAGAGCGGCCGCGCGGTCCACCTCATGGGGCTGATGTCTCCCGGTGGTGTGCACAGCCACGAGGACCACATTATTGCGGCCGCGGAGCTGGCTTCTGCCCGCGGCGCGAAGGAAGTCTATATCCATGCCTTCCTTGATGGCCGCGATATGCCGCCTCGCAGCGCCAAACCGTCACTGGAGAAAGCGGCCGCGAAACTCAAGAGCCTGGGTGTTGGCCGGGTTGCGTCGATTGTCGGTCGTTACTATGCCATGGACCGTGACAACCGCTGGGACCGGGTGGAAGCCGCCTATAACCTGATGACCCAGGGAACCGCAGAGTTCGTCGCAGCCGATCCGGTATCCGGGCTGGAACAGGCCTACGAGCGCGGGGAGAACGACGAGTTCGTGGCACCTACCCGCATCCACGCCGCGGGCGAGCCGGAAGGCACCATCAACGATGGCGACACGGTGCTGTTCATGAACTTCCGTGCCGACCGCGCCCGGGAAATGACCCGCACTTTCGTGGAAAAGGACTTTGACGGTTTCGAACGCAAGAAGCACCCGGAACTGGCCGATTTTGTCATGTTGACCGAGTACGCGGCCGACATCAAAACGTCCTGCGCCTACCCGCCGGAGCAGCTTACCAATGGCCTTGGCGAGTATATGGCGAAGCAGGGAAAGACCCAGCTGCGAATTGCCGAAACCGAAAAATACGCCCACGTAACCTTCTTCTTCAATGGTGGCCTGGAAACGCCGTTCGAAGGTGAGGACCGGATCCTGGTGCCGTCCCCCAAAGTAGCCACCTACGACCTGCAGCCGGAAATGAGCGCGCCGGAAGTTACGGACAAGCTGGTAGAGGCCATCAAAAGCGGCAAATACGATCTGGTGGTCTGCAACTACGCCAATGGCGACATGGTTGGCCACACCGGCAAGCTGGATGCGGCCATCAAGGCAGCCGAATGCCTGGACGAGTGCGTGAAGCGTGTTGTCGAAGCTCTGGATGAAGTTGGCGGAGAAGCACTGATTACCGCCGACCACGGCAACTGCGAGCAGATGACCGACCCCAACTCCGGTCAGGTCCACACCGCCCATACAATCGGGCCAGTGCCACTGGTATACACCGGCCATCGCAAGGTTGAGCTGAAGAACGACGGAAGCCTGAGCGATGTGGCACCTTCGCTGCTCACCCTGATGGGGCTGGAGCAACCAGAGGAGATGACCGGGCACAGCCTGGTTGAGATCGGCTGATCCGGGAACGGAACCAACCTTTGCGACTGACCGCAACTCTGGCGCTCACCCTTTTTCTGGGTGCAGCGCCGGCACTCGCCCAACAGGATGTTACCCCGGCCCAGATCGAGGAACTCAAGGAACGCATTGAGGACATCGACGATTGGCTGGAGGACGCCGAAGAAGACCGCTCCTCCCTGGAGCGGCAGCTTGCCGCGACCGAAAAGAACATCAGCCGCCTGACCCGCGAGCGGCGATCCCTGCGCCAGCAGGCAGATCAGCAGCAGCAAAGACTCAGGGAACTGGAGAATGAGGCGCAGGAGCTCACACGAACCCTCGACCGCCAGCGGGAGAGCCTCAAGAAGCAGATCCGCGCAGCCTGGATGGAAGGGGACGCGCCAGCGGTAAAAGTCCTGCTCAATGAGATAGATCCGGACAAGATCGCCCGGACCATGACCTATTACGAATACCTCAGCAAGGACACCGTCAACCGCCTGGAAGCGTTCAGGCAAAGCCTGCAAGAACTCAGAAACACTCAGGCTGCCGTGCAATCGACACGGGTCGAACTGGCCAGAACCGAGGAAAACGTCGCCAAACGCCAGCAGGAACTGACCGAATCCAGACAGAAACGCCAGCAGACCCTGGCAGCACTCAAAGCCGACATCCAGAACCGCCTGAGCGAACGGGAAGAGCTGGAATCAGATCGCAAACGGCTGGAAAACCTGCTTGAAGAAGTCCAGCAGGCAATCAACAACATCCCCTCACCCAATGAATCCCAGCCCTTCGCTTCACTGCGCAACAAGCTGCCATGGCCAGTAGAGGGTAAGGTATTGAGCCGCTACGGTGAACGCTATGCCGATGGCAAACTCCGACGCAACGGCCTGCTTATCGGCACCGGGGATGAAGCGGAAATTCGTGCAATACACTACGGTCGGGTGGTGTTCGCCAACTGGCTTCGGGGTTTTGGCCTGATTACCATCATTGATCACGGCGACGGCTACATGACACTGTACGGCCACAGCAGTAGCCTGTTCACCAGTCCCGGGGACTGGGTGGTTGCAGGTGAGCCGATCGCCCAGGCAGGCCGTACCGGTGGCACCGATTCCCCGGCCCTGTATTTTGAGGTTCGCCACAATGGCAAACCCGACAATCCGGGCCGGTGGCTGGCGAACTGAGGCACTCGTCGAGGGCTGACAAACGCCGCGGGTAACGCCATACTGTCCGGAGTCAGGGAATCCAGTCCAACTATCGGAATAAAAACAGGATATGTGAATGAAACGGGTCAGAAGTACACTTAACGCCTTTCCATTACGCAGCATTGCGCTCGCTACCTGTTTCGCAACCGCCTCCGGACTGGTCTGGGCCCAGGATGAAGACACCACCACCGAACAGCTTCTCGAAGGCATCCAGAATGGCGAACGGGTGGAAATCAGCCTGCCGGATCCCGAGAAACAGCTGCCGTTGGAAGATCTTCGGAAGTTCACCGAGGTATTCAGCCGCATCAAAGACGCCTATGTCGAGGAAGTAAGCGATCGCAAACTCCTCGAAAGCGCCATCAAAGGCATGCTGTCGGACCTTGACCCACACTCCACCTACCTGGCACCGAAGGACTACGAAGAGCTGGAAGAGAGCACCTCCGGCGAATTCGGCGGGCTGGGCATTGAAGTGGGCATGGAGAACGGCTTCGTAAAAGTGATTGCGCCCATCGACGACACGCCGGCCCAGAAAGCGGGCGTCCAGGCCGGGGACCTGATCATCAAGCTTGATGAAAAGCCGGTCAAAGGCATGAGCCTGGAAGAAGCCGTCAAACTAATGAGGGGCAAACCCGGCTCTGTGCTGACACTGACGATCATGAGGGAAGGCGAGACCGGCCCCATTGAAATCGAAGTGGAGCGCGACATCATCAAGGTCACCAGCGTGAAATCCCGCATGCTGGAGAATGGCTATGGCTATGTTCGCATTACCCAGTTCCAGGCGGATACCGGTTCACAGTTCAGGGATGCCCTCAACGGCCTTGAAGACGAGCTGGGCCGTGACCTTGACGGGCTTATCATAGACTTGCGCAACAATCCGGGTGGCGTGTTGCAGGCGGCTGTAGAGTCTGCGGATGCCTTGCTCGATGAAGGGCTTATCGTCTACACCGAAGGCCGTATCCAGAGCTCGCGCCTGCGTTTCAGCGCAAGGGCAGGCGACATCATGGCAGGCACGCCCATTGTGGTGCTGATCAACGGTGGCTCTGCCTCAGCATCGGAAATCCTGGCCGGTGCACTCCAGGACCATGAACGGGCCGTGGTGATGGGCACCCCATCCTTCGGCAAAGGCAGTGTCCAGACGGTGATTCCACTGGATGAGACCCATGCCATCAAGATGACCACCGCCCGCTATTACACGCCGGATGGCCGTTCCATCCAGGCGACGGGAATCAAGCCGGACATCGTAGTACGCCCGGCGGAGCTGAAGGAACTCGACAGCAAACCCTTCTTTACCGAAGCGGACCTGAGCGGTCACCTTGAAGGCCAGAACGAAGGCCAGGAGAAGGACGGCGAAAGCGAAGCAAACGCCGATTCAGGCTCCCTCGCAGACCGGGATTACCAGCTGCGTTCGGCACTGAACCTTCTTAAAGGCATCCGGATTCTGAACCCGAACAAAAAGGACAAGGCAGAAGGAAGCGATCAATGACAGTAGCGCGTACCCTGCTGGCATTGGCATTCTGCATTACGGCCGGCGCGGTGTCGGCAGAGCCGACACGAACGGCCCTACCCCCGACCATTGCCATCATCATCGATGACATGGGCCACAGCCTTGCTGAAGGTAAGCGACTGGCAAACCTGGATCAGCCGCTTACGCTGGCCTTCCTGCCCTACCGGCGCCACACCGACAGCCTTGCCCGGCTCGCCCACAAGCAGCACAAGGAAATCATGCTGCACGCGCCCATGGCCAACACCCGCAATTACGGCCTCGGCCCGGGCGGCCTGACCCCGGATATGGATGAACAAAGCATGGTAACCACGCTTCGCCGTGCGTTGCAGTCGATTCCCCATGTGCAGGGTGTCAACAACCACATGGGCAGCCTGCTGACCCAGCAGCTGCAGCCCATGGACTGGGTGATGAAGGAGTTGTTCCGCTACCCGGTATACTTTATCGATAGCCGCACCATCGCCTCATCCGTTGCTGGTGATGTCGCTGCCGCCTACCGGATTCCAACCATGACCCGGGACGTGTTTCTCGACCATGAGCAAACCGAAGAGTTTGTAGACCGCCAGTTCAAACTGCTGATCAAGCGCGCCCGGGAAAACGGCAGTGCCATCGGCATTGGCCATCCTCACAAGGTCACTGTGGATTATCTGGAGAAGCACCTGCCAAAACTGGATGAGCAGGGTATCGCCATAGCCACCGTCAGCGGACTTTGGGCCATGCGCAACGGTAATCGTGAGATGTTTGCGGAGGGAGAAAAGCAGGCCATTCGACCTGCTTTCGCACAGAAAAAGTAACCTGGGCTGTCGGATTACAGCTGCGCCTAATCCGACCTACGACAGAAATACACGCCGATAAAAGTAGGTCGGATTAGACGAAGTCGTAATCCGACAAATCACGAAGCTCACTCCCGTACTTCAATTCCCTGGGCCTTCATAAAGGCCTTCGCTTCCGGAATGGTGTGCTGCCCGAAGTGAAAGATAGAGGCCGCCAGCACCGCATCGGCCCCACCTTGGGTAACGCCATCAGCAAGGTGCTGGAGATCTCCGACGCCGCCTGAGGCAATCACCGGCACAATTACCGCATCGCTGATGGCCTTGGTCAGGCCCAGATCAAAGCCGATCTTGGTGCCGTCCCGGTCCATGCTGGTAAGCAGTAACTCACCAGCGCCCATATCTACCATCTTGCGCGCCCATTCAACGGCATCCAGCCCCGTGGGCTTGCGACCACCGTGGGTAAAGATCTCCCAGCGGGGCTCCTCACCCTCTTCACTGACGCGCTTGGCATCAATGGCCACCACAATGCACTGGCTGCCAAAGCGTTCAGCCGCTTCCCGCACAAACTCGGGGTTGAACACAGCTGCAGTGTTGATCGACACCTTGTCTGCACCGGCATTCAGCAGCTTACGGATGTCATCCACCGTGCGCACACCGCCGCCCACCGTCAGCGGGATGAACACTTCCGCCGCCATTCGCTCAACGGTCTCATAGGTGGTGTCGCGGCTTTCATGACTGGCCGTAATGTCCAGGAACGTAATCTCGTCAGCGCCCTGCTCGTTGTAGCGACGGGCCACCTCCACCGGGTCGCCGGCATCACGGATATCAACGAAGTTGACGCCTTTCACCACGCGGCCTTTGTCGACGTCCAGGCAGGGAATGATGCGTTTCGCCAGAGCCATAAGTCGTCCTTACCCCTTCAATCCGTCGCAGAAGGCCTGGGCTTCAGCAACATTCAGGGTGCCCTCATAGATGGCACGGCCGGTGATGGCGCCCAGGATGCCCTTGTCCGCCACGGTTGCCAGACGCTTGAGGTCATCCATGTTGGTCACGCCACCAGAGGCAATAACCGGAATACCGCCCTCCTCGGCCAGCGCAGCAGTGGCCTCCACGTTCACGCCCTGCATCATGCCGTCCCGGCTGATGTCGGTGTAAACAATCGCGTCCACACCATCGTTGGCAAAGCGCTTCGCAAGGTCAGTGGCCATCACTTCTGACACTTCTGCCCAGCCATCAGTGGCTACGCGCCCGTCTTTGGCGTCCAGCCCAACGATGATGTGGCCGGGGAATTTCTTGCACATCTCGGTGACAAATTCCGGCTCTTTAACGGCCTTGGTTCCGATGATGACCCACTGCACGCCTGCCTTCAGATAGGCCTCGATGGTTTCAGCCGAGCGGATGCCGCCACCGATCTGTATCGGCAGATCCGGATATTTGCGGGCAATGGCCTGGACGATTTCACCGTTGACCGGCTCGCCGGCGAAGGCGCCGTTAAGGTCAACCAGGTGCAGGCGGCGGGCACCGGCTTCCACCCAGCGGGTGGCCATATCGACAGGGTCGTCACCAAACACCGTGGAGTCGTCCATGCGGCCCTGGCGAAGGCGCACGCATTTGCCGTCTTTAAGATCGATCGCGGGAATTATCAGCATTTTCCAGTCCAGTTTGTAAAATTCTCAAGCAGCTGCAGTCCCGCCCGGGCACTTTTCTCCGGATGGAATTGCACCGCAAAAATATTGTCTCGCGCGACGGCTGCCGCAAGATCCACCCCATAGTGGGTGCGGCCTGCCATATCAGCGTTGCCCTCGGCTTCTGCGTAGAAGCTGTGCACGAAGTAGAAACGGTCACCCTCGGGAATGTTTTGCCAAAGGGGATGATCCATGGTCTGCTGCACCTGGTTCCAGCCCATGTGGGGCACTTTCAGACGCTCGCCGTTTTCCGTGAGGTGGTCACCGAAATAACGCACTTCCGAGGGGAACAGGCCGATACAGTCAACGCCGCCGTTCTCTTCACTGCGGGACATCAGGGCCTGCATGCCAACGCAGATACCAAGGAACGGACGGTCCCGAGAGACTTCACGAACCAGATCCACCACCCCAAGGCGATGCATTTCCGCCATGCAGTCGCGAATGGCACCAACGCCCGGGAGGATGACACGGTCGGCTTCACGGATTTTCTGGGCGTTGTCGGTGACCAGTACGGTGGTATCCGGGGCAACGTGCTCTACCGCTTTTTTGGCAGAGTGAAGGTTACCCATGCCGTAGTCGATTATGGCAACGGTTTTCATGATTGTTGCGGTGTCCTTGATTGACCGGCCACAACTGACCGGTTAAAGCGAGCCTTCAGGTGACGAGCCTTTTACAACGAGCCTTTGGTGGACGGCGTAATACCGGCCATGCGCTCGTCCATTTCAATCGCCATACGCAGGGCACGACCGAAGGCTTTAAAAACGGTTTCAATCTGGTGGTGGGTATTCTTGCCCTTCAGATTGTCGATGTGCAGGGTCACCATGGAGTGGTTCACAAAGCCGTGGAAGAACTCCTCGAACAGGTCAACGTCAAAACCGCCGACGGCGCCACGGGTATAGGGCACATCCATCATCAGGCCCGGGCGGCCGGAAAGATCGATAACCACACGGGAAAGAGCCTCGTCCAACGGCACATAGGCGTGGCCATAACGGCGGATACCCTTTTTGTCGCCAACGGCCTGCTTGAAGGCCTGGCCAAGGGTGATACCGATGTCTTCAACGGTGTGGTGGTCATCGATGTGCAGATCGCCCCTGGAAACGATATTCAGATCAACCAGGCCATGACGGGCAATCTGGTCCATCATGTGCTCCAGAAAGGGCACGCCGGTGTCGAAACTGGATTTACCGGTACCGTCGAGATCAATCTCAACGGTGATCTGGGTTTCAAGGGTATTTCTTTCTACCCGAGCCTTGCGTTCGGCCATGGGGACTCCGTGACAATTGAGCGGCATAACGCCGGAAAAATTCTATCCGATGATTATACCTTTTATGTCCGCCGGAGTCCCACAACCGGTTTAATCGCTGCAATAGCGAAACGCGGTTATTCAGCAGACCGGGTCTTGTCAGAAAGCCTTTTTGAGGTTGTTCATGTAGGTGTCCACGAGACTGTTGAACTCGTGTTTGATAACCGGGCTGATTGCCAGTTTGAGCAGGCTTGGCAGGGGCACCGTCAGCTCTGCACTGGTCTGGAATTTCACGGCCGTGGCATTGTCGCCCTTGGGTTTAATGGTCCAGGAACCGCTTACAACGCCGTTGCCTTCGCCTTTTACCGGCTCCCAGGTAATCCTTCCGGCGTCTTTGTCCGAATGGTATTTGCAGGCGTAAACGGACTGGATGGCGTGCTTGTCGACACCAACTTTTTCCATTTCCCAGCGGTAGGTGTTGTCGCCGAGGTCGGTCAGTTTGTGAACCTTGGGAAAGTGACTGGCTGAACGTGGCACATCGGCCAGCAGATCAAACACTTCATCATAGCCTCCGGGAATCTCAAGCTCCCGGTTCAGCTCAATAGAGACGGTAATAGCCACGGCCAACTCCTTCTTGTGTTTATAGGTATCAATGTAGTCGGAAAATCAAGGACGTGTATTTTGGCCCAACACTACCGCATTGTCATACTCCTGCGCTGTTAATTTGTTAACCCTGCGTTATCCTTTGGGTCATTGGCGTCGGTATTCGCCGCGAATACTGCAAGCTCCCAACATTAGGAAGGAAGCCTGAATCATGAAAGCCGTCCGTTATGTGCTGATTGGTATCGTTGCACTCATCGTTCTTGCTGTGGCTGCCGTTGCCATCGCCATGGCCGTGATCAACCCCAACGACTATAAGCCTCAGATTGAACAAGCCGTTGAAGATGCAACGAACCTGGACCTCATCCTTGAGGGCGACATTGGCTGGTCTTTTATTCCACTCGGTCTGGAGCTGAATTCCGTAGAAGCCACACTGGAGGGTGATCGCTTTGTGGCCCTGGAGCAGTTGGTTGCCCAGATCGATTTCTGGTCGCTTATTGCCATGTCGCCACG